>ERZ809074.15-NODE-15-length-231235-cov-27.436409_pt1 | contig 231235 bp, 227 predicted proteins | sample MGYA00520795_ERZ809074 | MGnify/ENA primary metagenome ERZ809074 (study PRJEB31570, sample SAMEA3212989) | Homo sapiens | biome: human-gut; feature: human gut; material: fecal | place: Sweden | collected 2011 ... | reverse complement strand
TCGCAATGGTGCTGGCTCTGGTCATGACTCTGTCTCTGGCCGTCAGCGCCAACGCCTTCAAGGATGACAAGAGCATCAGCGATGATTACGCTGAGGCTGTTGCCGTTCTGAATGGCATGGGTGTGTTCAAGGGTTATGAGGACGGTTCCTTCCAGCCCAAGGGCAACATCACCCGCGCTGAGGTGTCCGCGATCGTTTATCGCGTGTACACTCAGGACGTCAAGGATGCTAAGGCTTCCATGTACGCCACCTACAACAAGTTCAGCGACATGGCTGGCGCCGGTTGGGCTCAGGGCTACATCGGCTACTGCGCCAACGCTGAGCTGGTCAAGGGCTATCCCGACGGTACCTTCAAGCCCTCCGGCAAGGTCACCGGCTACGAAGTCCTCGCCATGATCCTCCGCGCTGTCGGTTACGACAAGAACGGTGAGTTCTCCGGCGCTGATTGGGCGCTGCATGTTGCGCAGACCGCGCAGCAGGCCGGCGTGCTCAAGAACGTCAAGGGCATCGACCTCAACGCTCCCGCTACCCGTGAGCTGGTTGCCGAGCTGCTGTTCCGTGCGGTTGCTGAGTCCTCCATGGTCACCTACACGCCCGCTTTCGGATATGTGACCGATAAGGTTCTCGGCAACACTGTAAGCACTCTCGGCTACAAGAACTTCAAGCTCGAGGGCAAGGCTGATGCTGATTCTTTCGGCCGTCCCGCTACCAAGTGGACCTACAACGTCGGCGACAAGAGCACCCTCGTCGTTGCCAAGGCTGACGCCTCCTATACCACCAAGGTTTCTGAGTGCGACATCGCCAAGGATCTGGGTATCTCCAAGACCGCTAAGGTCGAGAAGGTCTACACCGACGGCATTGTCAACGCTACTGGCACCAACAACATCACTTCCATCAACGCTCTGAAGACCACCTCCATCGTTGGCGGTCAGGGCCGTCTGACCGAAGTCTACAACATGGGTACCGCTGGCTACCGCATCGTTGAGATCAACACCTACCTCGCGAAGGTCACCAAGGTCAACGCTGCTTACACTGACAAGAACGGCCACACTGTTGACGCTTCTATCAACCTTGTTGCCTACTCTGTTGCCGCTGGCACTTCCAGCAGCATCCAGACCACCGCTTTCGTGAACGTTGACGCTACTGGCTATGCCGTCGGTGATTACGTTCTCGTTACCATCAGCAACCCCAACACCTATGTTGCTAACGTTGAGTCCGTCGAGAAGGCCAATGTTGCTGCCAGCGGCACCTACAAGGGCTTCACTGTTGGTGCTGGCACCGCTGCCGATACCACTAAGCTCGGCGAGACCTTCTACAACGACGCTGACAAGTTCTTCCTGAACTATCGTCAGGACGGCAACTGGGATGCTCTTGCCGATACCTACGGCAACATCATCGGTCTCGTTTCCAGCGCCAAGAACTACCTCGTCATCGAGGCTGCTCGTTGGCTCGGTGATGGCTCCACCACCCTCGGCGGTAAGGCCATTGCTAACATCGTTCTTGCTGACGGTACCCGCCTGCAGAACGTGACCATTGCTTCCGTTGGTGACAAGAACGCTAACGGTTATTCCATCGGCAACGATGCTGGTAACCCCGCAACCGCTGGTTTCGATACTACCTATACCAGCAATGAGAAGTACTACAACTGCATCGTTGCTTACTCCGTCAATGCTGACGGTTCCTACGCTCTGGCTTACAACACCAAGCTTTGTGCCGGTACCGCTAACCTGAAGGAAGCCGTTATCTCCAACGGTCAGACTATCATGAGCGGCACGAACGAAGCCAACAACACCGCTATTGCTGTTGGTATCAATGATACTACCGTGTTCTTGGTCAAGGGTGCTGACGGTACCTACACCACCTACACCGGCAAGGACAACGTTCCTTCCATGACCAAGGCTAAGGTTTGCTACCTTGCTTCCGGCAACTATGCTACCCTCGTTGTTGTCAGCGAGTCCTCTCTCGCTTCCAACACCTTCGATGCTTATGTCGATGCGGATGCCTCCTTCACTGGCTACAGTGTTGGCGGTCTGGGCTATGCCTTCACCGTCTACAAAGAGGGTTCCGATGAGGCTACTACTATCTACTATGGTCAGACCAGCCTGCCTCTGTACCTGAACGGTCAGCCTCTTGCTAACCGTGACGGTGTTTACACCTTCACTGTCAACAGCAAGAACCAGCTGGTCGACGCTAACGGTCTTGCTTACGGTGCTACCGGCGCTGGCACTATCTCCGCCGAGCTGGTCATCGCCAACGAGCTGAACGCCGTCACCGGCAGTGCTGATGCTGCTGGCCGTACTGGCAAGTCCTACACTTGGGATCGCACCTACATCCTGACCAACGATGGCAACAATATGTATCGCGCCGCGAACAACACCGATACCTATTGGGTCAACAACGCTACCTACTTCGAGGTCAGCTACAACACCGCTGGTGCTATGACTGGTCTGAAGAAGGTCGACAGCTATCAGAGCATCGACTGGACCAGCCGCAACGTTCAGGTTCTCGTGGCTTACAAGACTGTTGCTAACGTAAAGCAGGCTCAGTATGTCTACGTCATCAATCAGAGCAGCAACAACAATACCACTGTTCCCACCGCCAGCCTCAGTGTTGACATTCAGGGTATTGTTCGCGGCCAGCGTATCGACGCTACTGCCACCACCGTGACTGGCACCTATGGCTCCGCTCAGAATGTCAGCGTCCCCGTTGTCAGCACTGTTTGGTATCGCTATAACGCCGACGGTACCCGTACCGCTTGCGCTGCTGGCGATGTCTTCGCTAACGGTCAGTCCTACGTTGCTGAGATCACTGTCGCCGCTCCCGCCAATGGCGTTGAGCTCGGCACGACTGTGACCACTGTTTGGAATCAGGCTTCCGCTACCATCAGCGGCAACGTGATCTCCTACACTTTCAGCTTCTAATTAGCTTCAACGCAGAACGTTGAACTAATAAAAAATCCCTCGGGCGAAAGCCCGAGGGATTTTTCTGTTTTCTTTACTTTTTCACTGCAAACAATGTCGCCGTTGCTCCCACGCTGGATGTACCGGCAAGCGTCACCTTGTTGACCGCGTCCCACTTGACCGCGCCGCAGCCGCCGTAACCGGCGGTCCCGTTGCTGTTGTTCAGCACCAGCGTTGACACGAAAGAAACATCTCCTGACATTGGCACCAGCCATAAAATCCCCGCCGTCGTGCTCCAACTGTTGCTGCACACCGTCCCCAGTGATGTACCGTTGACAGAAATTTCCATATTGCCGCTCGATGAGCCCGCGCAGAATGTAAAGAACATCGCCGCGATCTTCGTCATGTCGACCTGCGAGAGGTCAAAATTGAGCGTGCCGTTTTCCGTCGTGGTCACGATCGGGCCCGCGAGCTTGACGAGGCAGTTGGCCTCGCGCGCGGCCGCGACCTCCTGCTGCACGGCGGTGACGGCCGAGGTGTCTGCCTTGGTGTTCAGCGTGTCGTCGTGGCCTTTGAGCGCGGTGTCGAGCTTGTGCGTCAGGTCGTTGAAGTCGGACATTTGGATGAAGTCCGATTTTTCCCAGTCGGGAAGGGCGTAGTTTGTAGTCCGTTTCATAGCAATCTCCTTAAAAATGATAAAAAATAAAACCCCCGGAAAACCGGGGGTTCATGCTTGTCAAGCATGAAAGGAGTTGTTGGACGAAGGACGGCAACCAACTGAAAATTTTACAAATCGCCCGACATGAAGCCGCCGCGGAGCCAGTTGGCGAGCTCGGCGGGGGTGCCGGGGACGCCGACGGTGGCGAATTCCGTGCGCGAGGGGACCATCTGCGCGTCGTCCGAGCTCTCCGCCCACTGGACGCGCTGCAAAATGTGCTCGGTGCAGTGCTCGAGCGGGCCGTCGGGCGCGGGCTTATATTGGAGGAGGATGGTCACGCAGCGGTTGTCGGACGTCCAGCGGCCGAAGTTCGTCGTGGGCTTGCGCCACTTCCAGAGGCATTTGTCGCCGCGCTGCTTTTTGAGCTTCAAATAGCCGTTTTCGATGTCCTGCGTGCAGCGCATGAGCCAGATGACATGGTAGCCCGCGCGCTGGAAGTGGGAGCAGACGTCGAAAAAGTGCTCCTCCATGAGTAAGCCGTCCTGGAGCATCATCACGAAATGGTTGATCTGCACGTAGGCGGTGACGGTCTTATCGCCGACGGTGACGGGGACGTTGCGGCACTCGGGCGGGACGATCGCGCGCCACTGCTCGCGCCACGCGGAGGCGGAGGACTGGACGAGCGGGGGCGTTTTCTTCTTCCAAAACAGCATGGGGGCTCCTTTTTAGCAATTTTTGTTCCATTATAGCGAAAACGGGATGAAAAGGCAAGGAATATTGGTGCTTTACGGGAATTTGACAGAGTGGCGGGCGACGGGCGCTTGCTATTTCGGAGAAAACATGATATTCTACTGTGATTCTAAGGAAATCGACTTTTCTTTGCAAGGAGAACGGCTATGAAGCTTGACCACAAGCGCACAGTGCTGGTGGGGCTGGCGTTTTTGTCCATCTGCGCGTTCTGGCAGATGTACGACAACATCATCCCGCTGATTTTGACGAACACGTTCCACTTAGACGAGACCATTTCCGGCGCGATCATGGCGGCGGACAATGTGCTGGCGCTGTTTTTGCTGCCGTTCTTCGGCGCGCTGAGCGATCGGACGAGCACGAAGATCGGGCGGCGGATGCCGTTTATCCTCTGCGGCACGGCGGCTGCGGTGATCCTGATGAATCTGCTGCCGCTTTTTGACAACGGCTACGCAAATGGCGCGAGCACGGGTAAGCTCGCGATGTTCGTCGTCACGCTGGGGCTGCTGCTCGTGGCGATGGGGACGTACCGCTCGCCCGCGGTGGCGCTGATGCCGGACGTGACACCCAAACCCATAAGATCGCGCGCGAACGCGATCATCAACCTGATGGGCGCAGTCGGCGGCATTTCGTATCTGATCGTGGCGGCGGTGCTGTATCCGAACAGCAAGACGGCGGGGGCCGCGCATGTGAACTACCAACCGCTTTTTGTCGTCGTGTCGGTGCTGATGGCGGTTTCGGTCATCGTGCTGTACTTCACGACAAACGAGCCGAAGCTCGCGGCGGCGGAGAAGGAATACGAGGCCGAGCATCCCGAGCAGCAGCTCGTGGAGGAGGAGCCGGACGGCAGCGAGGAGCTGCCGAAGGAGGTCAAGCGCAGCCTTTCGATGCTGCTCAGCTCGATCGCGCTGTGGTACATCGGCTACAACGGCGTGACGACGTGGTGGACGACGTATGTCGGACGCGTGATGGGACAGGGCCTCGGCGGCGCGTCGACGTGTTTGCTCGTCGCGACGGGCGGGGCCATCGTGTCGTACATCCCCGTGGGGCAGCTGGCGTCGAAGATCGGACGCAAGAAGACCATTCAGGGCGGCGTCATCCTGCTTGCGGCGTGCTTTGCGTCGGCGTACTTTTTGACGACGCATTATCAGAGCATCAACGCCGTGATGTTTGTCGTGTTTGCGCTCGTCGGCCTTGCGTGGGCGGCGATCAACGTCAACTCGCTGCCGATGGTCGTCGAGATGTGCAAGGGCAGCGATATCGGCAAGTTTACGGGCTACTACTACACGTTTTCGATGGCGGCGCAGGTCGTGACGCCGATTTTGGCGGGCACGCTTTTGAAGCACATCAGCTACAGCATGCTGTTCCCGTATGCGGCGTTCTTCGTGGCGTGCAGCTTTGTGACGATGTGCTTCGTGCGCCACGGCGACTGCAAGGTGGAGGCCAAGGCCGGGCTTGCGGCGTTTGAGGACATGGATGCGGACTAAATCGAATACAAGAAGTGATCTAAAGTGAAAATTTTACAGATCGTTGTCGGAATTTGCCTGATTCTGGCGGTCGCGTGGGCGATTTTACTGCGCGCGCGGCGCGGGACGGAGTCGATGGCGGCGCTGCGGAAATTCCGCTATGCGCACCGCGGGCTCTACGATAAGGAGGCGGGCATTCCCGAAAATTCGCTGCCGGCATTCTCGCGCGCAATCGCGCGGGGCTTCGGCGCGGAGCTCGACGTGCACCTGCTGCGCGACGGGACGCTTGCCGTGTTCCACGACAGCGATGTGAAGCGCATGACGGGCCGCGAGGGATACCTCGAAGACCTGAGCGCGGACGAACTCAAGGACTATGCGCTGGACGGGACGAAGGAGACCATCCCGCAGTTCAAGGATGTGCTCGCGCTGTTTGCGGGGACGGGCCTGCCGCTCATTGTGGAGGTCAAGAGCTTTCGCGACAACTTTGCCGAGCTGACCGAGCGCACGATGGCGGAACTCGACAAGTTTGACGTCAAGTACTGCGTGGAGTCGTTCGATCCGCGGTGCGTGGCGTGGCTGAAAAAGCACCGGCCAGAGGTCATCCGCGGGCAGTTGAGCTGCGACTTTTTGAAAGAGCGCGGCAATTTGAGCCTGCCGATGGCGTTTGCGACGACGAATCTGCTGGGCAACATCATGGCACAGCCGGATTTTGTCGCCTACAAATTTGAAGATAAGAAAAACTGGGCGCCGCGTTTATGCCGTAAGCTCTACGGCGCGCAGGGCGTTTACTGGACCATCCGGTCGAAAGAAGACTTGGAGACGGCGGAGCGCGAGGGCGCGATCGCCATTTTTGAGCGGTTTATTCCCTAAAGAGGGGTCCCACTTGTGGAAGGGTGGGGGAAAAGAAGCAAAACCGAAAGAAAAGGAAGAAGGTTTTATGGCAGAACAGAAAAGACGCTGGGGCGACCGGCGCGACGCAACACTGCTGCGGGATGTGGATTCGCTGCACTTTATCATGGGCATCATCTATCCCAACCGCGCGGACAACGAGGCGTATATCGCAGAGCGCGTGAATTTAGAGCCCATCAAGGACTACATTGCGACGAAAAACTATGAGGGCATTCCGTTCAAGTACACGTTTTTCCACGTGATCCTGACGGCGCTCGTTAAGACGGTCATTTTACGGCCGAAGCTCAACCGCTTTTACGCGAATGAAAACTACTATCAGCGCAATAAGGTGACAGCGGGCTTTGTCATCAAAAAGGAGTTTGCCGACGGCAGCGAAGAGGCCATGGCTCTGCTGGAGATAAAGCCTGAGAGCACCATCGAAACGATCCACGAGGAGATCCACCAGGAGGTTGCGGCCTGCCGCGAGCAGAAGAAGGTCAACACGACCGACAACAGCATGAATGTGCTCAACAGCCTGCCGCGCTTTTTGTCCAAGGCGGCGGTGCGATTTATCCGTTGGCTCGACAAGCACGGCTGGTGCCCCGATTTCCTGATCGGCAAGGACCCGAACTACAGTTCGGTGTTCATCTCCAACCTCGGTTCCATTCATCTCAAAAGCGGCTACCACCACCTGACGAACTGGGGCACGAGCTCGCTGTTCTGCATCATCGGCGAAAAGAAGTGGACGCCGCTGTACGACGAGCACGGCCTTGTCGAAATGCAGGAGACGGTCGACCTCGGCCTCACCGTGGATGAGCGTATTGCCGACGGCTACTATTACGCAAAGAGCGTGCGCCTTTTCAAATATCTGTTAGAACACCCTGCCCTTTTGGAACGACCGCTATCGGAGGAAGTAGAATATGAGTGATTCCATTGTCAGAACGCCCTGGAAGGATTACATGGGCGAGGTGCCGATGCACCTTGAGTATTTCGACGGCTCAATGTTCGAGGCCGTGGAGCAGATCGCTAAGAAATATCCGGGCAACATCGCTTTTACGTTCATGGGAAAGTCGACGACCTACCGCCAGATGATCCGCGAGATCGAGCAGTGCGCCAAGGCGCTCAAGACCATCGGCGTGCGCGAGGGTGACAAGGTGACCATTGCCATGCCGAACTGCCCGCAGGCCATCTATATGTTCTACGCCGTCAACCTCGTCGGCGGCATTGCAAACATGATCCATCCGCTGTCGGCAGAGAAGGAGATCGAGTTTTACCTGAACGCCTCGGAAAGCGTGGCGGCGGTGACGCTCGACCAGTTCTACAACAAGTTTGAAAAGGTGCGCGAGCGCACGAAGGTCGTGAACATGATCATCGCAAGCGTGCGCGACGCGCTGTCCCCGACGATCAAGGCGGGCTATATGCTGACCGAGGGACGCAAGATCGAGAAGATTCCCGAGGACGCGCCGGTCATCATGTGGAAGGACTTCATGAAGCTCTCCCACTCCTGCTACTATAAGACCTATAAGGTCAAGCGCGAGGGCGCGGACCCCGCCGTCATCCTCTATTCCGGCGGCACGACCGGCACGACGAAGGGCATTGTGCTGACGAACAAGAATTTCAACGCCCTCGGCCAGCAGGTCATCGCGGCGAACCCGATGTTCCGCCCCGGTGACCGCATGCTCGCGGCGATGCCGCTGTTTCACGGCTTCGGCCTGGGCGTGTGCGTGCACACGATGCTCTCGCAGGGCGGCCGCTGCATCCTGATCCCGCGCTTCACGGCCAAGAGCTACGCCAAGCAGATCGTGAAGTACAAGTGCAACTTCATCGCCGGCGTGCCGACGCTTTACGAAGCGCTGCTGCGCCTGCCGAGCATGGACGGGGCGAACCTCAGCTCGCTCAAGGGCGTATTCTCCGGCGGCGACAGCTTGTCGATCGAGCTGAAGAAGAAGTTCGACAAGTTCCTCTATGACCATAAGGCGTCCATTCAGGTGCGCGAGGGCTACGGCACGACCGAGACGGTCACGGCCTGCTGCCTGACACCGCCGCACATGTTCAAGGAGGGCTCCATCGGCCTGCCGTTCCCGGATACCTACATCAAGATCGTCGAGCCGGACACTGACCGGGAGGTTCCCTACGGGCAGGAGGGCGAGATCCTGCTCGCGGGCCCGACCGTGATGAAGGAGTACATGAACAATCCCGAGGAGACGGCGCAGACGCTTCGCACGCACGCCGACGGCCTGACGTGGGTCTACACGGGCGACCTGGGCGTGATGGATGAACAGGGCTTTATCTACTTCCGCGGCCGTGCCAAGCGCATGATCATTTCGTCGGGCTACAACGTCTATCCCGGACAGATCGAAAACATCCTCGACGCGCACGAGTACGTGCAGATGAGCTGCGTGATCGGCGTGCCCGATCCCTACAAGATGCAGAAGGTCAAGGCGTTCGTCAAGCTTGCGCAGGGCGTGCCTGCGACCGAGGAGACCAAGCAGGTGCTTCTGGCCTACTGCCGCAAGAATGTGGCGAAGTACGCCATGCCGTATGACATCGAGTTCAAGGAGGATATGCCCAAGACTCTGGTTGGTAAGGTGGCGTATCGCCAGCTGGAGGAAGAAGAACTCGCCAAGATCAAGGCGGCGGAGGAGAAGTAAGTTTTTCTGCGTTGACGCGGGCAATATGTTCCCCTGCACCGTGCAGGGGACGCGGGAAAGGGGGCCATTCTCTCACGTGAGAGAATGGCCCCCTTAGACCCCCAAGAGAACGCAAGGGGCCTTGCCCCTTGACCCCGCACATTGCGAGATTGTAGCTTGAAGAGCTGCTCAGCCTGCGGAATCAGGTGCGGTGTACATGGCTTCGCCATGAATCCCTGCGAGTCGACACATCCAGCAACCGCGCCTTACTATCGTGAGGCGCGAGTGACGGTAGAACGGCGGCAGACTGCTTACCGAATGCGGCATTGCTGGCGCTCGCCGCATTGAGAAGTGCCACGATAGACGGAAATTAAGTTGTACTCCTACAAGATGGGCAGAGCGGCAGCGGATAATAGAAGAAAGTCAAATCGTATAGCAACGCTAACCGCGGCAACGCCGCGCGCAGGCAGTTGCATTCCGAAGGCATAAAGGTTATTCAACCCCGAGACTGCCAATCTAAACCTTTCTCTTGGGGGATTTAAAGGGGGATATTCTCTTTCGTGAAAGAGAATATCCCCCTTTGACCCGTTCCCCATGCGGCATGGGGAACTTATTTCCTGTCAGCGACAGAAAGAATTCTATCCACCGCTGCTTTCGCGCCGCCGCAGCGGAGGAAGCTTTCACGAATATTCTGCGCATTCGCGCGGTACGACGGTGTTTGCAGAACGGCGTCGACCGCGGTGCGGATAGAGGCGGCGTCGGCTTTTTCGAGCTTGAGGCCCGCGCCAAGTTCGGCGACACGGGCGGCGACGCCGCCCTGTTCGTTCGTCTGCGGGAAGAGAACGAGCGGCACGCCAAAGTAGAGACTCTCGCTCGCACTGTTCATGCCGCAGTGGGAGAGGAAGACGTCGGCTTTTTGCAGCACGGCGATCTGATCGACGTGGGGGAGGGCGGTGATGTTGTCGGGAAGTGTGCCGAGGGCGGAACGGTCGATCTGCTCGCCGGTGGAGAGGATGACCTGATAGGGCGAGTCCGCGAACGCGGCGATACAGGCGCGGTAGAAGGGGAGGAGGTCGTTGTTGACTGTGCCCATCGAAATGTAGATGAGTACATCGTGGGTCTTTTCGATAGTTTCTGTCGCGGGGCGGATGGACGGGCCGACGAAGGCGTACTTGTCTGAGAACGTGTCGGCGCAGGGCTGGAACTCGGGCGAGGTGTAGACGATGGTGTCGGTCCGGTCGTCGTTCTGGATGATGTCGAGAATATTCTTGATGGGATAGCCGCGGTCACGCAGGCGCTGGAGATCACGGTTGATCTTCGGCATGGCGAGCATCATTTTGAGCATCTGGCCGCCGCTCTGCTTCATGACTTTGGCCGAATAGCGGTTGAAGGCAAAGGTCGTGGTCGAGGAGATGAACGGGATGCCGAGCTTTTTGGCGACGGCCTTGCCCCAGACAGCCATCGAGTCGGCAACGATACAGTCGGGCGCGTAAGCGCGCATGTCGGCGCAGACCATTTCGTCGAGGGCGAGGGTGGTCTCGACCAGAATGTGCGTCGAAAAGGCGATGTCCTTGCCGACGCGCGCGCCGTCGGCGGGCGTGAGGTGCTGTTCGCAGTCATACGGGTCGCAGGCGACGAATTGCGCGCCTGCGGCTTCGATGAGCGTGCGCATGGGTTCGTAGGAGTAGTAGCGGACCTCGTGACCGCGCGCGGTGAGCTCGCGCACGACGCCGAGCGTCGGGTTGGTGTGGCCGTAGGCCGGGATGCAGAAAAAGACGATCTTGCTCATTTGCTGTCGCCCCCGTTGTCCATTTCGGAAAAGATGCGCAGCATATATTCCCGCTGCATGGCCTTGGGCAGGATGGCGATGCCGCGCTCGTCGTCGCCGAGGACGAGCAGCTCGTCGCCGGGGTGAAAGCCGAAAATGTCGCGCGCTTCCTTGGGGATGACAAACTGGCCCTTTTCGCCGATCTTGACCATCCAGGCGTGCTTGCCCTGAGGTACTTCCATAAAATCAACCTCCTAAAGTATGATTAGTTATACTAATCATACTACAAAGCGTAAAAAAGTCAAGCCAGCAGGCCTAACTTTTTTATTTCAATTCATGGCATCGGCGTTGAGCTCGAAGAGAAGCTCGACGCGGGCTTTGAGCAGCGGATGATTTTTGAGCGCGGGGTCGGCGGCGAGGAGCTGCTCGGCGGCGGACTGCGTCTCGCGCAGAAGGGATAAGTCGCACGAGAGATCGGCGACGCGCAGCGACGGCAGGCCGTGCTGGCGGGAGCCGAAAAAGTCGCCCGGGCCGCGGAGCTTCAAGTCCTCTTCTGCGATGGCGAAGCCGTCGCTCGTGGAGGACATGACCTTGAGACGCTGCTTGTTTTCCTCACCCTTGTTGTCGGAGACAAGGACGCAGTAGGACTTGTGCCGGCCGCGGCCAACGCGGCCGCGCAGCTGGTGGAGCTGGGAGAGGCCGAAGCACTCGGCGTTTTCAATCAGCATGAGCGCGGCGTTCGGCACGTCGACGCCGACCTCGATGACGGTGGTGGAGACGAGCACGTCGATCTCGTGCGCGGCGAAGGCGCGCATGACGGCGTCCTTTTCCTTAGGCTTCATCTTGCCGTGGATGGGGGCGATGCGAAGGTCGGGGAAGACCTCTTTTTGCAGCATTTCTGCGTAGGCGGTGACGGCCTTGCGCTCATCGGGGAGCTCGTCGTTTTCCGAGACCATGGGGCAGACGATATAGGCCTGACGGCCCTCGGCGACGAGCTTGCGCAAAAAAGCGTAGATACGCTCGTGATAGCTCGACGGGACGGCAAAGGTGTCAATCTTCTGCCGTCCGGGGGGGAGCTCATTTAGAATGGAGACGTCGAGATCGCCGTAGATCATCAGCGCGAGCGTGCGCGGGATGGGCGTGGCGGACATGACGAGAAGGTGCGGGTCGTCGCCCTTGGCGGACAGCGCGGCGCGCTGGTCGACGCCGAAGCGGTGCTGCTCGTCGGTGACGACGAGACCAAGATTTTGATACTGTACATCGGGCGAGAGCAGGGCGTGCGTGCCGATGACAAGGGAGAGTTCACCGGACCGGAGACGTTCATTCAGTGCACGGCGCTCCCTGGCCTTGGTCGAGGCGGTGAGCAGCGCGCAGGGGATGCCGAGAGGCTCCAAAAGCGGGGCGAGCGAGCGATAGTGCTGCTCGGCAAGGATTTCTGTCGGGGCCATGAGGGCGCATTGGAGACCATTTTTTGCGGCCATGTAGATGGCGGCGGCGGCGACCATCGTTTTGCCCGAGCCGACGTCGCCCTGCACGAGGCGGTTCATCGGGCGCTGACCTGTCAGGTCGCGCGCGATATCGCCGATGGCGCGGCGCTGTGCGCCGGTGAGGGAAAAGGGGAGAGAGGTGAAAAAGGGCGAAAGGTCGACTTTTTTGCACTGTTTTCCCGCGACGAACGTGCGGCGCTCGCGCAGGAGCTTGAGACCGAGCGCGAGCAGGAAAAGCTCTTCGAACGCAAGGCGGCGGCGCGCGGCGGAAAGGGCTTCGTCGTCTGTGGGGAAGTGGATGTTTTCGTAGGCAAAGCGGGTGTGGCAGAGCTGGTAGGCGAGGCGGACGTCCTCAGGAAGGATGTCAGGAAGTTCGTCGACGCAGGCGGCGAGGCCCTGCTCGACGGCCTTGCAGAGCATCGACTGGCTGACGCCCGCGGTGAGCGGGTAGATGGGCATGATGCGGCCGGTGATCTGGTGCGCGCCCTCGCGCTCAAAGAGGGGATTGGTCATCTGCGGGCGGCTCGGCGTACCCTCGGCACGGCCGAAGAAGACGTAGGCGTCGCCGGTGTGGAAGGTGTTTTTGAGGTAGGACTGGTTGAAATAGGTAAGTTCAAGCGCGCCGGTCTCGTCGACGGCGCGGAGCTTGATAAGGTCGAGCCCCTTGCGAATGCGCGAGAGCTTGGGCTCGCCCGCGATGACGGCGCAGACACAGGCATTCTCGCCGGGGATGAGGTCGGCGATCTTCTTGTACGCGCGGCGGTCGTCGTAGGTGCGGGGAAAGTAGGAAAGGAGGGAGCGCAGGTCGGTGATGCCGAGTTTGGCGAGCGACTTGGCGCGCGCTTCGCCCACGCCTTTGATATAGCGAATATCGGTGTTGAGCGTCGCCATGCGGTGGACCTCCTTTACAAATGCGGTGTCTGTCTATTATAATCAACTTGGATGGAAATGAAAAGACCCTTTGCAAGGAAGAAGAAAGGAGTATTGTCATGCAGAAGAAACATTCCGGAAAGATGGGCGCGATCGCGCTGCCGGTCGCGCTGATCGCCGCGGCGGTCGGAGTCCTCTTATGGATGCTGACCGGTGCGCAGGGATACCGCGCGGCGGACTGGACAGACACAGACGGGCAGCGCTACTACCGCAACCTGGTGACGCATCAAGCCTTTGCGGCGGACGTTGACTGGGACGGGAGCGACGGCGCGGTGATCGTCATTCCCGATGAAGTGCACGGCTACAAGGTGACGGCGCTCGGCGGGTATATCGGCCGCGGTGTGCCGACGGCGTTTGCGCTGAACGCGCCGGAGATATGGAATACCCAGGTCGTCTTCGGTGACGAGAAAGTTGCGGCGGACGCGGAAAAGGACTATCCGAACGCGAAGATCGTCGACTGCACGGTGACACTGCGGCTTGGGAGGAACGTGAAAGCGCTGAACGAGGTCAGCTGCTTCGGCTGGCAGGGCTATGACGAAAACGGAGCCGAGACAGTGTGGCGTCTGCGATGGAACGTCGAATGCGACGAGGGAAATGAGACGTTTTACGCCAAGGGCGGGCGGCTGTATCGCTGCGCGGATGGGGCGGCTGTGGAAGCGTTCCGCTGCGCGTGATGCAGCGCGACAGCGATGCGTGCTTTTCCCTGCGTACCCGCAGGGGTGCGGCAAAGGGGGCCATTCTCTCGCGTGAGAGAATGGCCCCCTTTAGATCCCCCAAGAGAACGCAAGGGGCCTTGCCCCTTGACCCCGCACATTGGCAGTTTTTATCTTGAAGAACTGCACGCGCTGCGCATTGCACAGCCGTTGGCAGCTCTGCTGCCTTACGGATGTGGCATACCCCTTGCGGGTAATCAGGTGCGGTGTACATGGCTTCGCCATGAAGCTCTGCGAGTCGGTTCATTCAGCAACCGCGCCTTACTATCGTGAGGCGCGAGTGACGGTGGACCGGCGGCAGACTGCCTGCGGGCGCGGCATTGCTGCGCTCGCCGCGCTGTTTAGTCTTCTGCTGGGTGGGAGTTGCTGATGGGTTCGTCGGGGATGATGTCGTGGGAAATGACTTGGTCTTCTGCGTCCAACAGGGCTTTTTTCAGACCTTCGCGGGCGAGAATGCCCTTTCCCTCGTCGTAGAGGTCGATGGCTTCGCTCATACTGCGAACCAGGGAGCAATAAAGATTTTTGTAGGTCAGCATAATCATATCCTCCTTTGAAATACTATATAAATAGTAACTATAAATAAGCGAATAGTCAAGATGTTACTATCACCATAGTATACCGTTGAGGTGAAAAATATGGCTGACAGCGGTATCATCACAATGGAAGAGTATGGAAACGTGCGGCTCAAGTTAAAGGAGCGCATGGACAGTGACGGCATCAACCGCAACACGCTGGCAAGAAGGATCGGTGTGCGCTTTGAGGTCGTCGACAAGTGGTATCGCGGTGACGTTGAAAAACTTGACCTTGACATTCTGGCCCGCATCTGCTGCGTGCTGCACTGCACCGTCGGCGATCTGCTGGAATATCACCGCTGACATAACCGCGGCGAGCGCAGCAATGCCGCCTTGGCAGGCAGCAGCAAAATTGATAAAATCCGAAGTAGACGGAGATTAGGCTGTGCTTCCACAAGATCAGCAGAGCGGCACCCGCAAGGGGTGTGCCGCATCCGTAAGGCAGCAGAGCTGCCAACGGCTGCGCAACAGCGGATAATAGGAGAGAGTCAAGTCGTATAGCAACACCAAACGCGGCGAAGCCGCGCGCAGGCATTTGCATTCCGGAGGCATAAAGGCTGTTCGAGCCTCAGACTGCCAATCGAAACCTTTCTCTTGGGGGATTTAAAGGGGGCTATTCTCTTTCGTGAAAGAGAATAGCCCCCTTTTCCTGTGCAGCGCCGCTGGCGCTGCTTCCGCATGCCCTTTAGGGCGCAAAAAAAGAGGGGCCAAGGCCCCTCTTTTTACTTGCGGACATAGTCGACATAGCGGAACTTGAGGCCGTTTTCCTCAAAGGTCTCGCTCTCCGACTCGATGCGCCAGTCGGGATTGTCGTCGAGGTTGGGGAAGAAGCTGTCGGCGTCCGGGTCGGCGTCGACCTTGGTGACGTAGACGCGGTCGCAGCGGGAGAGGAGCGCCATGTAGACGCTGGCACCGCCGATGACGATGGCATCGTCGCCGCCGAGGGCGGCGGCCTCGTCAAACGAGTGGGCGATCTCCGCGCCGGGGACGTCGAGGTCGCGGTGGGAGAGGACGATGTTGCGGCGGTCCTTGAGGGGCTTGCCGCCGGGGAAGGTGTCGAGGGTCTTGTGGCCGAGGATGACGGTCTTGCCGACGGTGAGGGTGCGGAAACGCTTGTGGTCGGCAGAGATGCGGAACAGCAGCGCGCCGTCGCGGCCGATGCCCCAGCTCCGGGAAACGCAGACGATTGCGGTCATAGTATCAACTCCATGGCTTTCTCTATAAATTTTGCCGGTGCGAACGCTCAGACGGCAATGGGGATCTTGTCTTCAAAGGGACTGAACTGATAATTTTCCAGCCGGACGCTGTCGGGAGTGAAGGCGTAGAAATCCGTCACGGCGGGATCGAGGGTGAACTGCGGGGCGGGGTGCTCCGGCTCGGAGAGCATCTTTTCGATGATGGGGATGTGGCGGTCGTAAATGTGCGCGTCGGCAATGACGTGGACGAGCTCGCCTGCTTTGAGGCCGGAGACCTGGGCAAACATGTGGACGAGCACCGCGTACTGACAGACGTTCCAGTTGTTGGCGGCGAGCATGTCCTGCGAGCGCTGATTCAGGATGGCGTTCAGCGTGCCGTTTGAGACGTTGAAGGTCATGGAGTAGGCGCAGGGGTAGAGGTTCATGTCGTGTAGGTCCTCGAAATTGTAGAGGCTCGTGAGAATGCGGCGCGAGGCGGGGTTATGCTTGAGGTCATAGAGCACGCGGTCGACCTGGTCGAACATGCCCTCCTTGTATTGGTGCTTGACGCCAAGCTGATAGCCGTAGGCCTTGCCGATGCAGCCTGTTTCATCCGCCCAGGCGTCCCAGATGTGGGAAGAGAGGTCGTGGACGTTGTTGGACTTTTTCTGCCAGATCCAGAGGAGCTCGTCCACCGCGCTTTTGAGATACGTACGGCGCAGCGTGAGGATGGGAAACTCCTTTTGGAGATCGTAGCGGTTGACAAGGCCAAATTTTTTGATCGTGTGGGCGGGGGTGCCGTCCTCCCAGTGGGGACGGACGGTGAGGTCGTCGTCGCGCACGCCGTTTTGGAGAATGTCGAGGCAGTTGGCGCGAAAGACCTGATCGGCGTAGCTCATGGGCGCGCCCTCACTTCGTCTCGCAGCCGGCGGCGCGGACGGCGGCGAGCGCCAGCTCGAGCGTCGGGTCGACGTTGGGGTAATCGAGATGATAGATGTCGAACGCGGGGGGGAGCTCGGTGCAGCCGAGGATCAGGACCTCGGCTCCGCGCGCGAGAAGATGCTCGCAGGCGGCGCGGAAGGCGGTCGCGTCATGCGTGAGGTCGCCGGCCTTGACGCCGTTGTAGATGATGTCCATGACGGCGGCCTGATCTTCACTATGATCGGGGGTGAGGAGCTCGACGCCGCTGCCCTCGAACGTGCGCTGGTAGATGCCGGTCTGGACGGTGCCGTCGGTCGCGAGGAGACCGGCGCACTTGACGCCGCGGGACTTGAGCGCGTCGCGCGTGATGGCGATCATGTGCAGAACGGGGATGGAGACGGACGAGGCGACGGCGTCATAAAAGTTGTGCGCGGTGTTGCAGGGCATGATGAGAAGATCCGCGCCGATGGACTCGAGGCGCTGCGCGCTCTTGACCATTTCGGGGACGGGGTCGGCGCCACCGTACAGGAGGGCTGCCGTGCGGTCGGAAATATTGGTATTGGAGTCGATGCACACGCGCGGATGGTCCTGATCGCAGGAGGCAGCCGTGTGCAGGGTGATCTTCTGAAAAAGGTCGGCGGTAGCGAGAGGACCCATGCCGCCGAGGATACCGATGACCTTTTTATCACTCATGGAGAAGCCCCTTTTCTTTCTTTTCGAGCAGCTTTTGATCGTGATTCGGGAGCGCGGCGAGCTCGCGGTCGCGCTGGATGATCTTCTTGAGACCTTCGACGGCGACCTTGACGGAGGCGGAGGTGTCCTCGCTCATGTCCTGATCGAGGCCGGCCTTTTCGCGCTCCTGGTTCCAGACGACGTGGAAGCAGGAGCCGCAGCGGCAGCCGAGCGCGGAGGCGACGACGAACATTGCGGCGGACTCCATTTCGCTTGCCTTGACGCCAAGGCGCTTCCAGCTCTCCCACTTTTGCAGAAGCTCGTAGTAGACGGGGCTCTTTTCCGGGGAGTGCTGGCCGTAGAAGCTGTCCTTGCACTGGACGACGCCGGTGTGGGTGCAGTAGCCGAGCTCTTCGGATGCCTGACGAAGGGCGAGGGTGATGTCGAAGTCGGCGACGGCGGGGAACTCGATGGGCGCGTATTCGAGCGAGGTGTGCTCGTAGCGGATGGCGCCGGTGGCGACGACGATGTCGCCGGACTTGACGTTTAAGTCAATGCCGCCGCAGGTGCCGGTGCGGATGAAGGTGTCCGCGCCGAGCTGATGCAGCTCCTCCATGGCGATGGAGGCGGACGGGCCGCCGATGCCGGTGGAGCAGACGGAGACCTTTTCGCCCAGCAGCGTGCCGGTGTAGGTGGTGTATTCGCGGTTGCGCGCGACGAGATGGGCATCGTCGAACAGCGCGGCGATGGAGGGGCAGCGGCCGGGGTCGCCGGGCAGGATCACATAGCGGCCGACTTCACCCTTGGCGCAGTGGATATGATAGAGACGTTCCAGTTCATGCATGATGACAGCGCTCCTTATCTATAAAATCATTCAATAATTATATCAGAGGAGAAGAGGGGGCGCAAGGGTGCAGACGGAGAGATATGAGCAAAAACGGGGTTGCGCTTTGTGCATGAAGCAGATTATAATAGGGCAACAAAATAAGAAAAGAGGAAGAATATGAGCTATAAAGCGGTTCTTTTTGATATGGACGGGACGCTGCTCGATACGCTGGAGGACCTGCGCGACAGCACGAACCATGTACTGCGGCAGATGGGCTATCCAGAGCGGAGCCTTGATGAGATGCGGCGCTTTGTCGGCAACGGGGCGGAAAAGCAGATCCGCCGCGCCGTGCCGGAGGGGACGAACGAGGAAAAGATCATGGAGGTGCTGACGGCGTACCGCGCGTACTATCAGGACCACTGCCAGATCAAAACACGGGTGTACGACGGACTTTTGAACATGCTGAGCGAGCTGAAGGCAAAGGGCATCAAGCTGGCGGTCGTGTCGAACAAGCCGGACAGCGCGGTGCAGAAGTTGAGCCGTGAGTATTTCGGCGACCGGATGGACTTTGCCGTCGGCCCGAGCGACGGCGTGCGCTGCAAGCCGTACCCCGACATGGCGGAGACGGCGCTGAAAGCGCTGGGAATTGCAAAAAAGGACGCGGTGTTCGTCGGAGATTCCGAAGTGGACGTGCAGACGGGGCTGAACGCCGGACTGGACGTCATCGCTGTGAGCTGGGGTTTCCGCTCACGCGAGGTTGTGATCGAAGCTGGCGCATCGAAAATTGCTGATAATGCGAGTGAGCTTGAGAAGCTCATTCTCGAATAATGCTTTTCCATGCTGGGACGTAGGCTTCCCGCCTGAGGCGGGGAACGCGGGTAAAGGGGGATACTCTCTTTCAAGAAAGAGAGTATCCCCCTTTTGATCCCCCGAGAGAAAGGTTTTAGATTGGCAGTCTGGGGCTTGAACAGTCGTTATGCCTCCGGAATGCGACTGCCTACGCGCGGCGAAGCCGCGTTTAGAGCTGCTATACAATTTGCCTCTGCTCCTACTATCCGCTGCCGCTCTGCCTATCTTGTGGGAGCGCAGCCTAATTAGCTGCTACCGATGATGTGTATTGTTCGATAGTGTGTACTGCGGCGAGCGAAGCAATGCCGCTTTGGCAGGCACGAGCAAGATTGATAAAATCCGTAGTAGACGGTGATTGCGTAAGGCTAACGAGTCGCAGGCAAAGCGACAGCGAAGATAGAAGAAAGCCAAATCGTTTAGATACAAAAAATAGCAGGCACCCGATTCGGCAAGCATTGCAGCTCTTCAAGCTGCTCGCTTGCAATGTGAAATTTTCTCTGGGAGGGTTTAAGGGAGGGACATCTCTTTTTGAAAAGAGATACCCCTCCCTTTTTTACTGCCGCGCGGTGCGCGGCATTTTTTGCGCGCAAAATTTTGCACGCGTGCATACGACTGTGCAACAAAACGGGTGCGGCGGGGTTCGGGTGAAAAGAGAAAACAAAATGGGGGGACACGATGGAGAAAAAGGAGCTGGGGCGCGAGGATGTGATCGAGGCGCTCAAGAAGATCGCGTTCGGACGGGTGAACCGGGGCGTGGAGCTGACATATCTGAGCGAGCCGACGGCGGAGCTCATCCGAAAGATGGACTTGTCGGCGGTGGCGGAATTCAAGAGAAACGCCAACGGGACGGTGGAGGTCAAGTTCGTCGACCGGGTGAAGGCGCTGAGCGCGCTTTACGAGATGCTGGGGGCGGGGGACGCGAACGAGGCGGCGGAGTTCTTGCAGGCGCTGGAGCAGGCGGGAGAGGAGAAAGACGATTGGCGGCCGTGAAGCAGTTTTCCGCCAAACAGAAGACGGCAATGACCTGGTGGGCGAATCCAAGGTACCAAGAGTACGACGTGATCATCTGCGACGGGGCGGTGCGAAGCGGAAAGACGCTGTCGATGGGGATGGGCTTTTTCCTGTGGGCGATGCGGCGCTTTAGCGGCGAGCAATTTGCGCTGTGCGGGAAGACGATCGTGTCGCTGCGGCGCAACGTGTTGCATGAGATTTTACCGAAGGTGACGGCGCTGGGCTTTCACTGCGAGGAGAAGCGGAGCGAGAATTTAGTGATCGTGCGAAGCGGAGGGCGGGAAAACCGCTTTTACCTCTTCGGCGGATACGACGAGGGGAGCGCGGCGCTCATCCAGGGCGTGACGCTGGCGGGGGTGCTGTTCGACGAGGCGGCGCTGATGCCGCGCTCGTTTGTGGAGCAGGCGAGCGCGCGATGCAGCGTATCGGGCAGCAAGCTGTGGTTCAACTGCAACCCCGAGGGACCGATGCACTGGTTCTACCGCGAGTGGATCCTGCGCGCGGAGGAGCGCGGGGCGCTGTATCTGCACTTTACGATGGACGACAATCCGTCGCTCTCACCGCGCATTCGGGCGCGGTACGAAAAGGCATACAGCGGGACATTTTACCGGCGGTTCATCCTGGGCGAGTGGACGGCGGCGAAGGGGATCATCTATGACTTCTTTACGCCGCAGGAGTATTGCGCTCGTGTGCCGGAAAAGCCGTGGGAGCGGGTGAGAATCTCCATCGACTACGGGACGGTGAATCCGACGAGTTTTGGCCTGTGGGCGCTCAAGGACGGCGTGTGGTACCGGGCGAGGGAGTATTACTTCGATTCGCGCAGAGAGGGGCGGCAGAAGACAGACGCGGAGTATGTGGCGGACCTTAAAAAGTTCGCAGCGGGGGAGACGGTGGAAAAGGTGATCATCGACCCGTCGGCGGCGAGCTTTATCGAGGCGCTGCGGCGCGAGGGCTTCCCTGTGAGCAGGGCGGACAACGATGTGGCGGACGGCATCCGCGTGACGGCGAACCTATTGAAGCAGCGAAAGATCGTGATTTGCGAGGGCTGCGAGAGCTGCCTTGCCGAGATCGCGGCGTACTGCTGGGAGGAGAGCGGAACGGGAAGAGACCGGCCGAAAAAGGAGAGAGATCACGCGATGGATGAGATGCGGTATTTTGCCGTGTCGATCGCGAAAAAGGAACGCGGAGGCGGCATTGCGATGCGCGCGGTGGAGCGCGCGGCGCGATGAACAAAACGGAAAAGGAGAGGACAGGATGAAAGTACCCTGGCAGAAGGAGAGAAGCACGGGCGGCGAGACCGCCGTGCAGCTGCGCAGCGGCGGACGCAGTACATTCGGACGGCTTGAGAGCTATGTGCCGCTGTTGGACGGGGAGACAGCGCTTTACCGCGAGGTGCGCGAGGCGGTGCCGGTGGTGGACGCGGCCATCTGCAAGCTGATCCGGCTGACGGGCGGCGTGCGCGTGGCATGCGGCAACGAGCGGGCGGAGCAGGGCTTGCAGCGCTTTTTGTGCGAGGTGCCGGTGGGCAGAGGGCAGAGAGGCATCAACGCCTTTTTGGACTGTTACCTCGATTCGCTTTTGACCTGCGGGCGCGCGGTGGGCGAGATCGTACCGGACGCGGAGGGACGCGAGATCGCGGCGGTGCTGTGCGCGGACGTTTCGCAGGTGGAGGTGCGCGAGGGGGACAATCCGCTCGAATTCTGCCTGTGCGGTGTGGATGGCGGCGGGCGCAGCGTGCCGCTCGAGTATCAGGACCTACTGCTCTTTACGCCGCTCAACCCCGAAGCGGGGCACCCTTACGGCGTTTCGATGCTGCGCTCGATGCCGTACTTAACGGGGCTGCTGCTGAAAATTTACGACGCGATGGGAAAGAACTGGGACCGCTGCGGCAATGTGCGCTTTGCGGTGACCTATAAGCCGCAGGACGGCGAGCTCGACCGCGGGGCGGCACAGGAGCGCGCCGAGCAGATCGCCGAGGAATGGTCGCGGGCGATGCAGGAGGGCAGAAACGGCAGCGTGCGCGACTTTGTATCGGTGGGCGACGTGTCGATCAAGGCCATCGGCGCGGACAACCAGATCCTCGACAGCGAGACGCCGGTACGGCAGATCTTAGAGCAGCTGGTGGCGAAGACGGGGCTGCCGCCGTTTATGCTGGGGCTGAGCTGGTCGTCGACCGAGCGGATGAGCTCGCAGCAGGCGGATATGCTGACAAGCGAGATCACGGCGCTGCGGCGCACGCTCGAACCGGTCATCGAGCGCGTCTGTACGCTGTGGCTTAGGATGCACGGCTATGGCTGCCGTGCGGTGGTGGACTGGGAGGACATCAACCTGCAGGATGAGGTGGAGGAGGCCAAAGCGGCACTCTACTTGCAGCAGGCGCGAAAGCTCAGGCAGGAAAATGATGAAGCGGAGGGGAAATGAGCATGGAAGTGAGAAAAGAGAGCAATGGGCTCAAAAACAGCATGGTGACGCGCGAGGAACTGGCAATCATCAATCAGTTCACGAAGCGCGCGCTCAAAGAGGACGAGGTCTACACCTTTGCCGTGCGGCTGTGCGACAACGAGGTGGACCGGGACGGCGAGCGCTTTCCGCGCGCGACGCTCGAAGAACTCGCGGAGCTGTTTGTGGGCAAAAGCGGCATTTTTGACCACGAGTGGACGGCGAAGGGGCAGGCGGCGCGCATCTACCGCACGGAGATCGTGGAGGAAGAGGGCGTTTGCTCGCAGGGCGAGGGGCGCTGCTATCTCAAGGGCTATGCGTATATGCTGCGCGGCGGCGAGAACGACGCGCTGATCGCGCAGATCGAGGGCGGCATCAAAAAGGAAGTGAGCGTGGGGTGCAGCGTGGAAAGGTGCGTGTGCTCCATCTGTGGTGAGGACATCAACACCTGCGCGCACAAAAAGGGCGAGGTGTACGGCGGCAAGGTGTGCTGCGCGGAGCTTGTGAACGCGCAGGACGCGTATGAGTGGAGCTTTGTAGCGGTACCGGCGCAGCCGAGAGCGGGCGTTTTGAAGCGCTGCGGCGGAGAGGACGCGGGCACGCTCAAGACGCTCGTCAAGCGGCGCGGGTCAAGAGCGAACCAGAGGGAGCTTGAAAGCCTTGAAAAGCAGGCGGAGGTCGGTAAGCGCTACTTGAGTGAGCTGCGCGGCGAGGTGAAGCGGCTGATGCTCGTGTGCGAGCAGGAGGCGGATGGCGAGGCCATTGAAAAGCTCGCGGAAAAGCTCGACGAGAGCGAGCTCAAGGAGATGGAGAAGCTGTATCGCGGGAAGATGGCGAAAAAGCTGGGGCTGCGCACGCAGCTCACTTACGGCGAGAAGACGAAAGCGGCGGAGGACGAGAGCGACTTTCGCGTGTGAAAAGGAACAAAAAGCAGCGGCGCTTTTTGGATAGAACAACAGATCAAGGAGGAACGGTATGAGCATTTCTTATGAGGGCATCGGCGAGTGGTGCGCAACGTTTGTTTGCGGCGCGGTCAGCGAGGGCGACATTGTGAAGGTGAGCGCGAACGGCACGGTGGGCAAGTGCACGGCGGGCGACGGCTTCTGCGGCGTGGTGCGCGCCGTCGCACATGACGGCAAGGCCTGCACGGTGCAGCTCGGCGGCCTTGCGAGCGTGAAGTACAGCGGCACGGCGCCTGCGGTGGGCTACGCTGAGCTGATGGCGGACGGCTCGGGCGGCGTGAGCAAGCCGGGCGAGAACCAGAGCGGCAGCAGCTATCTTGTGCTGAGCGTGGACAGCGCGGCGGGCAAGGCCGTCATCAAGCTTTAAGGAGGAGAAGGACAAATGGCTTATCAGTATGAAAATGTGAAGCTCGAAAAGGGCATGTACGGTCAAAGCGGCAAGAGCTTTCTGAAGGTGCTCGAATCGCTCGACCCGAGCGAGAACTACAAGGGCACGGCGCTCGAGGGGCTGGACGCCTTTCAGCGCCAGCTCAAGCGCTTTGATATCCACGTCAAGGGCGCGGGCAGCGACATGGTGGAAAAGTTTTTCCACACGAGCGAATCGTCCGTGCTGTTCCCGGAGTTCGTCTCCCGCGTGGTGCGCCAGGGCATGGAAAGCGACATCCTGCCCGACATCACTGCGACCGTGACGAATTTTGACGGCATGGACTACCGCTCTATCGCGTCCGTTCCGACGGATGACGACAAGGAGCTCAAGCGCGTGGAGGAGGGCGCGGGCATCCCGACGACCAGCATCCGCACGCAGGAAAATCTCGTGAAGCTCCACAAGCGCGGCAGAATGCTGGTTGCGTCCTATGAGGCTATCCGCTTCCAGCGACTGGACCTCTTCTCTGTGACGCTGCGCCAGATCGGCGCGTACATCGCGCGCATGCACTTAAAGGACGCCATCGACGTTTTGATGAACGGCGACGGCAACAACAATGCGGCAACAAGCTATACCATCGGCGATGGCGGCATCGGCGGCACGAAGGGCACGCTGAGCTATGACGCGCTGCTGGGCTTCTGGTCGCAGTTTGACCCCTATACGATGAACACGATGCTGATGGGCAGCGACATGATGCTCGCGATGCTCAAGCTCTCGGAGTTCCAGAACCCGCTGACGGGCCTCAACTTCCAGGGCACGGGCACGCTCGCGACCCCGCTGGGTGCGAAGCTCCTGCGCACGAGCGCAATGCCCGCGGGCAAGATCATCGGCCTTGACAAGAACTATGCGCTCGAGCGCATCTGTGGCAGCGAGGTGCTGGTCGAGTACGACAAGCTCATCGACCGCCAGCTGGAGCGCGCGGCCATCACGAGCATTTCCGGCTTTGCAAAGCCGTATCAGGAGGCCTCGAAGGTGCTGTCCTTACAGTAAAGAGTAAGGAGGAAGAGCGAATGGCGGAGAGCATGAGCGAGCAGATCTTTTCGATCGCATGTGCGCTGAGCAAGGCGGACGAGAGCGAGAAGAGCATGCTCCAAATGATCTGCACGGCGCAGGAGGAGAGCCTTGTGCGCGCGCTGAAAGAGGGCGTCGCCAAGGAAGACTGCGAGAGCGCGTTTATCTGCGCGGCGTCGTGGTTGGCGGCGGCCGCGCTGGAGAGCGCGAGAGCGGGTGGGGAGGAGTTTTCCTCCCTGCGCGCGGGCGACCTGACAGTGACGAAGCGTTCGTCCGATGAGGGGAGCAAAAGGCTGTCGCTGCTGCGCGAGCAGGCGTGGGCGCTGATGCGCCCGTATACGACGGACGGCGGGTTCTGCTTCCGCGGGGTGGAGACGTGAAGCGGGCGCTGAGTGAGGCGTTCGCGCGCTACGGCATGAGCGTTTCGGTGCTGCACGGCGGAGAGACGGCGGAGACGAAGGCATTTTTGCAGCTTGTGAAGAGGGAGAACGGCGAGGAGCCGTTCTCTGTGACGGCGCTGGGCGCGGTCGACGAGCAGTGCTGGCGGTATCTGGGACCGGCGGACGTCGAGATCGCGATGGGCGACTTTGTGCAGTGCGGAGAGAAGCGGTATGTCGTGCGCGCGGCGGGGCCGTTTTACGTGGGCGAGGAGATCGCCTACTACTGGGCGATGCTGCATCCGAAGGAGGAAGAGGCATGACGGCGGTCGGACAGGTGAAGCGCGCGGTGGCTGCGGCGATCAAGGCGGCGGGGTGCGCGGCGATCGAGAGTTACAGCGAAGAACAGCTCAAGCGGTATGCGACCGCGGTGGCGGCGGTCGGCACGAAGGAGACGGTGATCGAGGAGAGCGGCGCGGCCCAGTATCTGGGAGAAAAGGTCGACGAGGCGACGCAGGAGACGGTATCTGTCTACGGGAGAAAAATGCTGCTGACGCTGCTCATCGAGGTGTATGCGCCGAGGACGCTGGGCGCGGCGGGCTGCGAAAAAGCGGCGGAGGCGGTGACGCAGGCACTGATGACGGCGCTGCCGGAGGGGCTGAAGCTCGGATCGCTCCAGTGGGGCAAGACCGGCTGGGACAAGACGACGGGCATGTTCCGGCTGGACGCGAGTGCGAAATATGCGGCGTACTTTGTCGCGGAGGCGGCGGAGGATGAGACGGTGTTTACCGATTTTGTATTGAAAGGCACGGTGAAAGAACGTGAATAGTACGATCCATGAGCGGCCGGGCGTGTATTCGTCCTACGACGCATCGAGCGTGGTGAGCGCGAGCGCTGCGGCGAAGACGATCGGCGCGGCAGCGGTGGCGACGAAGGGGACGGCCAATAAGGTGGAGCTCATCACCTCGTATGAAGAGGGAAAGAGCGTATTCGGGGAGGATGCGAGCGGCGTGTATGGCATGAGCACGCTGCTCAGATTCCTCTTCGCCAACGGCGCGGGTGCAGTGAAGGCTGTGGCCGTGGGCAAGGACGAGAGTGAAGAGAAGGACTACGCGAGCGCGTTTGCGGCGCTCTCTGATGAGGAAGATGTCGGCGTGATGGTGTGCGACAGCGCGGCGCAGAGCGTGCATCTGCTCCTCAAAACGGCGGCAGAGGATGCCTCGGCGGCGAGACGCGAGCGCATCGCGGTCATCGGTGGTTCGGAAGAGACGGTCGCGCAGATGGTGAACCGTGCGAAGGCTGTCAACAGCGAGCGCGTAGTGCTGGTGGGACCGGATATCGCATCGGACGACGGCGGTACGATGAGCGCGGTGTTTGCCGCGGCGGCGGTGGCAGCGGTGATCGCGGGAAACACCGACCCGTCCGTGCCTATCAACGGCGCGGAGCTGACGCTTTTCGGCGCGGCGGGCAAGAGACTGAGTGACAATGAGATCGACCAGCTGGTGCGCGGCGGCGTGACGCCGATCGAGACGGTGGGCGGCGTTTCCTCGCCGGTGCGAGGTATCACGACGAAGACTTCGAGCGGCGGGGCGGCGGACACGACGTGGCGCGAGCTGACGACCATTTTGATCGTGGATGAGGTCATCCCGACGATCCGCAGCGCGCTGCGTACGCGCTTTGCCCGCAGCAAAAACACCGCGCAGAGCCGCGGGGCCATCCGCTCGCAGGTGGTGCTGGAGCTTGAGGAGATGAAGAGCCGCGAGATCGTGGACAGCTACGGCGAGGTGCTGGTGAGCGCGCTCAAGAGCGACCCGACGGTGTGCCTGGTGGAATTCAGCTTTACGGTGGCGCACGGGCTGAACCGCATCTATCTGACGGCGCACATCACGGTGTAAGGAGGAAAAATATGGCGAATACGGTATTGCCGCTGAGCAGCGACATCTATCTCGAAGTCGACGGCAAAAAGGTGGCGGTGGTGCAGAGCTACACGACGAGAGCGACGCGCACGAGCCGCGAGATCGAGGCCTTTGGCGAAAACGAGCCGGTGGCGACGATCGCGGGCGCAAACAAGTACACGCTGGAGTTGAGCCGCCTGTACGCGACGGATGAGGCCATCAGCGACGGCATCAACTTCTATGATCTGAACGACTTTTCGCTTGTGATCTGCAAGCCGGACAAGCGCATCATCTACTCGCAGTGCCGCTGGAGCAGCATTGAAGAGGCGGGCAAGCTCGGCGACCCGGCGGCGGAGAAGGTGACGATCATCGCGCGTAAGCGCATGGAGATCGCAAGCTGATGGACGAGCTTCTGCTGAACTTTTTGGGGCGCGAGCGGGAGAAGACGGTGCGCATCGGGGAGAGAACGTGCGCGATGCGGCTGCTTTCGGCCCGCGAGACGCTCTCGCTGCGGCGCGAGATCGCGCAGCTTGACTGCGCCGACGAAGAAGAGCGTGCGCTGCGCGCGAACGCGGCGCTGCTCAAAAGAAGCCTGACGGAGGGCGGAGAGGCGGCCTTTGCAAGCGCGGAGGACGTTGAAAATGCACTGAGCGTCGGCGAGATCAACGAGCTGGTGCGGTGCTACGCGCTGCTTGACGGGGCGGAGAACCCGTCGAGCGAGGACGGGCGCGAGAAGGTGGAAGCGCTAAAAAAAGCATGGAGCACGCGCCCTATGAACGGCTGAAATGGCGCGTGCTCCGATATGCCGGCGCGCTGCCGAGCGAAAAGCGCGCGCAGGAGATGACGGACGCGGACTACCTCTATTGCCTTGTGCACGAGATGCTCGACAGCGAGGAGGCGATGGAGCGGCTGTGCCCCGAGTGCCGGACGCGCGCGGAGGAGTCACGGTGCAGCATTTGCGGCGCAAAGCTCGGCGAAACCGCAGGCGGCGGCAACGCGAGCTTTGATATGGCGCGCTTTATCCGCATGAAGGAGGGGCGAAAACCTTGAATTACATCGAATGGGCGCTGCAAAGAGGCGCAGAGCTGTGGCGCGCGCGGGAAGAGGCGCTGAAAAAGCGCCTCTCCCTTGTGCCGGAGGGGACGGCGCAGAAAAAGGCGGCGGAGGCGCAGCTTTCGGAAGAGGAAGCCGCGGCGCAGGATGCGGAGATGAGCGGCGGCGCGGAAACTGTGGCAGAAGCAGCGGATGATCCGGTGGAGACGGCGGCGGTGCGGCTTGGGCAAAAGCTCGGGCTGGGTGCGACGCAAGAAGATGATGGCTCGGAGAGGGAGACGGCGTTTTCTGCCGATTTGGCGGGCACTGCGGCGGCGAACGCTGCGCTTCTGCGCGCGAGGGAGGCCGAGAGCGCGGACAATGCGTCCGACTGGATAAGAAAGCTCCTGAGCGCGGACGGCCGCGACGGGGCGAGCGCGGCGGCAGCGCGAGGGAAAAATGACTTTTCACTCGCGCAGGAGCAGGAGGTGCGTGAGACGGAGTCGTTTTCACTGAGCTTAGAGCGCGACGCGCGCCGATACGACGGCGGATTTTTATTTTACTGAGAAAGGGGCGGGAGGATGAACCTTGCACCGATGCGATACAAGGATTATGTCTGGCCGCACAACCCGGAGACCTACACCATCTCGTTCAAGCGGCAGGTGGCAGTGGCGAAGGTGCCGTTCGGGCGCTACGGGATGCAGGATCTCGGAATGAGCTACCGCGTGATGGAGGGCGAAGGCGTTTTTGCGGGGAAGGGCGCCTACGACGAGTTCAAAAAGCTGGCATCGGTCTTCTACCAGGGCGGGCCGGGGCTGCTGATCCATCCGGTGTGGCAGGCGTCGCAGGCGTACTTTGTGTTGCTGGAACTGGCGCAGCAGCCGCTTGAAAACTACGTGCGCTACCGCTTTGCCTTCTGGGAGACGAGCCCACTCGATACGTCGCTCATCCGCGTGAGCGGCGGAAGCGGCAGCGCGGGCACGGGAACGAAAACGGCGAGCTCGTACTACACGGTCAAGCGCGGCGACACGCTGTGGGGCATCGCGAACACGTATGGCGTGACGCTGACGGCGCTTTTGAACGTGAATCCGCAGATCAAAAATCCCAACAGGATCGCCGTGGGAGAGCGGGTGACGCTGCCGTGATGAAGGGGTATCTGACGACGTGCGACGGTGCGCAGTTTGAGCTGCCGACGCTGCTGAAGTGGGAATTTTCCTACACGGGAAGCGTGCCGTGCGACAGCTTTACGCTCAAGTGCGCATACGAGCCTGCGATGGCGGAGGTGCTGCGGCGGGCGGTGCGCTTTACGGCGAGAGAGGACGGCACGGTCGAATTTGCGGGCGTTGTGGACGAGTGCGGCGTGACATGCGATGAAAAGGGCTTGCAGCTTGAGGTGAGCGGACGCGGCATGGCGGCGCTGCTGCTCGACAACGAGGCAGAGAGCGTGAGCTATCAGTGGGCGACGATGGAGGAGATCCTCAAAAACCATGTGACACCGTACGGCATCGTGTGCACGGGCTACGACGCAGTGACGGCTGCGGCACGGTACCGCGTGGCGAACGGGTCGAGCCAGTGGAAGGCGCTGAACGATTTTGCAGCGCTGCACGGAGGGATCGCGCCGTATTTCGACAAGACGGGCGCGCTGGAAGTGAAGAAAAACCGCAAGGGCGCGCGCGTGAGCATCGGCGCCAAAACGCCGGTGACGGCGCTCGCCTACTGCGACAAGCGCTACGGCGTGATCGCCGAGGCACTGGTGGTGGACAGCAAGGCGGGCGTGAAGCAGAGCGTGAAAAACGAGGCGTTCTGTGCTCGCGGCGGCACGAGCAGGCGCGTATTTTACGTGCCGGCGCGCAGCGGCACGCAGGCAATGCGCTACACGGGGGAGTATCAGATCGCAAAGTCGAAGGAGGGCGCGGAGACGCTGCGCGTGACGATCGCGGGGCGGTTCACCGCCGCGCCGGGGGATATCGCGGCGGTGAGCGGGACGAAGATCGGCATTGTGGGCAATTTCCGCGTGATCGAGCGTGTGCGCCGCTTCGGCGAGAGCGGAGAGGCGTGCGAAGTGATGATGCAGAGGGAGTGAGAGACGATGTGGCTATCGAGAAAGCTGAGCCAGCATGAGATGCAGGACGTGGCCTCGGCGCAGGACGGAACGGTGACGGTCGAGGGCGGCGAGCTGGCGGTGTTCAGCAGCGGGGAAAAGCGCGAGGTGAAGACCGCCGCGCCCGGCGGCTATGAGTGGCAGCCGAAAAAGGGCGAGGATGTGCTGGTGGTGCGCGGCGGGACCTTTGGCGAGGAGGCCTACGCTGTGGGCGCGGTGGGGCAGAGCGCGGACGACCTGGCACCCGGCGAGGTGCGCATTCGGTCGGGTGCGTCGGGGACGGAGATCGTGCTGCGCAACAACGGGCGCATCGACATCAACGGGCTCCTTTTCATCAACGGAATGCCGTATCTGGGAATGGGAGGCTGACGATGGAGCTGAAGATCAAAGACCGCGATTATGTGGCCGACGGCGCGGGCGGACTCGTGCGCGTGAGCGGCTGGGACGAGCTGCTCGAACGCGTGCTCTTTAAGCTGAGCGTGCGGCGCGGGAGCTTTGCGCTCGCGCCGGAGCTTGGCAGCAAGCTGCACCTTTTATGGCGGGAAAAGGGCGAGAGCCGCGCGACGGCAGCAAAGCAGTATGTGGCCGAGGCGCTGGCGGACGAAGAGGGCCTGAGCGTGACGGGCATGGAGCTTGCGGAAAAGAATGGATTTTTGGAGCTGCGCGTGCTGCTGCGCTATGAGAACGAAACGGGCGAGGCGGTCGTGACGATAGGGGGAGAGTGAAGAATGGAAGAGCTGAACGCGATCTACGAGCGGATGCGCGCGATCTTTGCCGAGGAGGCGGGCTTTGTGCCGAACGACGGCTGCGACGCGATGGTGCGCCTCTATGCGCTGGCGAGCGAGGTACAGTCGCTTCTGGCGCAGGCGGACTGGGTGCTGGATCAGAGCTTTCCGCAGACGGCGGTGGGGCAGTATCTTGATTATCACGCCGAGACGCGGGCGCTGACGCGCCTTCCCGCGGCGAAAGCGGCGGGCGTGCTGCGCTTTTCCGCTCCGTCGGCGGCGGTGACGGATTATGAGATCGAGCAGGGGAACGTCGCGATGACGAGCGGCGGCGTGCGCTTTGAGACGACGAAAAAGGCAGTGCTCTTAAAGGGCGAGACCTATGTGGACGTTCCGGCGAGCGCCGTGGAGGCGGGGGCGAGCGGCAACGCCATCGCGGGCGCGATCCATCTGATGTCCGTGTATCCGGTGGGGATTACGCAGTGCGTAAATCCTGAGGCGTTTTCCGGCGGCAGCGACGAGGAGAGCGACGAAAAGCTGCGCGAGCGCGTACTAGCAAGCTACAAGCGCCTGCCGAACGGCGCGAACGCGGCGTTTTACGAGCAGGAGGCGATGAGCTTTCCGAACGTGGCGGCGGCGAAAGCGGTCGGCCGCGCCCGCGGCATCGGCACGGTGGATGTGTATGTTTCGACGCACGCGGGCGCGCCGGATAAGAAGCTGCTCGGCGAGATCGAGGCGGTCTTGCAGAAAAAGCGCGAGATCGCGGTGGATGTGGAGGTCAAGGCGCCGACAGAGAAGACCGTCAACATGAGCGCGGAGCTGACGGCGGAGCAGGGCTGGACGATGCAGGAGATCACCGATGCAGTGACGGCGGCGCTGCAGGCGTACTTCACCGGTGAACGGCTGGGCGAGGCGGTGTATACGGCGAAGCTCGCGAGCATCCTCTACGGTGTGGAGGGCGTGAAGAACTGTCACCTGCTCACGCCGGACGAGGATGTGAGCGTGAGCGCGACGGAGCTACCGGTGCTCGGCACGGTGACGATCACGGAGATCGGGGCGGGTGAGGCATGACGTATTATGACTATCTCTGCCGCCTTTTGGAGCCGATGCGCGTTTACCGCACCGAGCGCGGCACGCTGAGCGGCGGAGAGCTGTACGCGGCGGGCAAAGCGCTGGATAAAGCGGACGGCGCGACGGAATACGCCGAGCAGGAGGGCGTTTTGCAGACGGCGGAGGGCGAGGGCCTTGCAAGGCGGGAGAAGCTCTTTTCCCGCTGCCCGGTCAGCGTTTCAACTGCGCTGCGGCGCGAGGCCATCGCGGCGCTCGCACGCATCAACGCCGACAGCTTCACGCTGGATGCGATCAACTCGACGCTCAGCGGCTGCGGCATCAAGGCGCTGGCGGAGGAGACGGAGAAAAAGGGAACGGTCAAGGTGTGGTTTCCGAACACCGTGGGCGTGCCGGATGAGTTTTCGCAGGTGGAGAGCATCATCCTCGATATCATCCCGTGCCATTTGCTGGTGGAGTTCTACTTCCGGTATCTGACGTGGCTCGAGTGCGAGGCACAGAAATTTACATGGCAGAGTGTGGAGGACGCGCATCACACATGGGAGAGCTTTGAAAAGGCGGTGCCGAAAGAAGAATGACGGAACAGGAAATCTCGGTCAAACTGACGGAGACCGAGCAGCGCGCCAAGTCGAACACGCACCGCATCGAAAAGCTGGAACAGCAGCAGAAGGACCTGAATAAGCTGGTAACGGCAGTGGAGGTGCTCGCCTCGCGCGAAAAGGGCGTGGAGACGGACGTCAAGGAGATCAAGGCGGACGTGAAGACCATCACGCAGAAGGGCGGAAAGCGCTGGGATGCGATGATCGACCGCGTGCTGTATGTGCTCATCGGGGCGGTGCTTTCGCTGCTGATGACAGGGGTGAGCTGATGAAAGGGAAAAGAAGGCGCACAAAAAAGAAACGCGTGAGCTTTTCCAAGCTCTTGCTGCTGCTCGAGAGCGGGATCGTGCTTTATACGACGTATGAGGGCTTTGCATTGGCAAAGTTTGCGGTCGCGTCAGGTTTTATGGGTACGCTCCCATGGATCGCGACGATGGTGACGGCGGCGTGGGGCGCTTACGGGACGAGCGCCGCCTGCTACTACGCCAAAGCTAAGGCGGAAAACACGGCCGGCGGCGTGACGTACGAAACGGTGTGCCGCGGGCCGGATTGCGAGAGGTGAGGGAATGGAACTTCTGAAAAAGAGACTGGCGAACCTTCTGAGCGTGAAGAGTCTGGTGACGATCTGCCTGACGGTCACCTTCTGCGTGCTGACGGTGCAGACAAAGGTGACGCAGGAGTTCAACACGGTGTATCTCATGGTGATCGCGTTCTACTTCGGCACGCAGAACGGCAAGACGCAGGAGGAGAACTGACATGCGCCACAGCCGTGACATTGACGATCTGCGCGCGGACGTGGCGGAGAACTGCCGGACGATGATCGCGCTTGCTGAGCGCGAGGGGCTGTGCGTACTGGTGACGGAAACGGTGCGCGACGGAGCGTATCAGAAAATGCTTGCGGAAAAAGGCTATGCGGCCGCGGGGGCGGTGACACCGTCGTTCCACGCCGAGCATGCAGGATTGGCCTTTGATATCTGCAAAAATGAGGCGGGGCACGAGTACGACGATCCTGCGTTCTTTATAAGGGTCGGAGAGATTGGGAAGATGCTCGGATTTTCCTGGGGAGGAGACTGGGGGAGCTTTCCCGACCGGCCGCATTTTCAGTGGGACGCGGGCGCCACGTACACGAGCGCGATGATCCGCGCGAAGCGCTATCCGCCGCCCATGCCGCGCTATGAGGAGGAAGAGATGACGCAACAGCAGTTTGACGCGATGATGGAAAACTACCTGAAAAGACTGGCGCAGCAGACGCCGGCAGGCTGGAGCGCGGAGGCGCGCGCCTGGGCGGAGAAAAACGGCCTGATCGCGGGAGACGAGGCGGGAAACAAACAGTACCGCAGCTTTTTGACGCGCGAGCAGATGGCGGTGCTGATGCAGCGCTATGACGCGATGCAGCACGGCAAGTGACTAAAGGAACAGGTAAAAGCGCCGGAGGGTCTCCCCTCCGACGCTTTTTTGCGCTGTCACGATAGAAAACTTGCAGGAAATCTTGCAAATTACATGCTTTGCACAAAAAGAACGTGAAACGTCTCCACGGAAACGACAAAAAGCGACGCTAAAATTTGTTCAGTTTTTTTTCGCTTTCTGAACGGGTTTTCATTGATTTTGCGAGGAAGTTCCACTATAATTTACACTGAAGCCTGTATGAGCATCTTTCGAAGAATTTTTGACGGAATCCATGCAAGCAGAGAGGGCTCTTCGGCGATAAAAATGTTTATCAAAATCAGGGAGGGTTTTATCTTGAATAAGGTCATGTCACTGCACGATGCCGTTGCAAAGTACGTCGAGAATGGCGATACTCTTGCGATCGGCGGTTTCACCACCAACCGTAAGCCGTATGCCACGGTTAGTGAGATCCTGCGTCAGGGTCAGAAGGACTTCATCGTTTATGCCGGCCCCGGCGGCGGCGAAGTCGATATGCTCATCGGCGAGGGCCGCGTGGCTGCTTACATCAACTGCTACACCGCTAACTCCGGCTACACCAACGTTTCCCGCCGCTTCCGCGCTGCCATCGAGCAGGGCAAGCTCACGTATGAGGACTATTCTCAGGACGTGCTGATGCTCATGCTGCACGCCTCTTCTCTCGGCCTTCCGTTCCTGCCGGTCCGCCTGATGCAGGGCAGCGGCCTGATGAAGTTCTGGGGCATCAGCGAGGAAAAGCGCAAGACCATGCCCAAGATCGAAAATCTCAAGTGCGTCGAGATCGAGAACCCGATGGTGCCGGGGCAGAAGGTCGTGGCCGTGCCCGTGCCCAAGATCGACACCGCCATCATCCACGTCCAGCAGGCCTCTCCGGACGGCACCTGCATCATCATGGGCGACGAGTTCCATGATATCGACATTGCGATCGCCGCGCGCAAGACCATCGTCACCTGCGAGGAGATCGTCTCCGACGAGTTCATCCGCCGCGACCCGACCAAGACCCGTATCTTCGGCGAGTGCGTGCAGGCGGTCGTCAAGGCTCCCTATGGCGCATGGCCCGCTCAGTGCTATGATTACTATGACGACGACGACGCCGGCCTGAAGGAATACGACAAGGCCTCCAAGTATCAGGATGCCGAGGATGCCGTCAAGCAGCTCGAAAAGGCCGCGGCCAAGGCTGCCAAGGCGCTGGAGAAGGCTCCCGAGGACGAGAAGCTCAAGCTCGCCGCCGAAAACGCCCAGAAGGCCTTCGAGCTCGCCAAGAGCGGCGAAAAGGTTCCCGAGACCTTCAAGGACTTCGTCGAGAAGTGGGTCTACAGCTGCGAAGATCAGTCCGCTCTGCTCGATAAGCTCGGCGGCAGCCGTCTGATGCGCCTGAAGAACGAGCCGCACCTCGGCTATTCCACTACACATTAAGGTTTGGGAGGCTAAATAGAAATGTCTGATTATACGAAGTATACCAAGCAGGAAATGCAGGCGTATGCCATTGCTAAGAATATCAAGGAAAACCAGATCGTCATCGTTGGTACGGGCCTGCCGCTGATCGGTGCGTCCCTTGCCAAGCGCGCGGTCTGCCCCAGCTGCCACCCCATCGTCGAGTCGGGTCTGATGGACTGCGACCCCGTTGAGGTCCCCCGCTCCGTCGGCGATAACCGCTTCATGGCGCACTGCGCCGTGCAGTGGCCCAACATCCGCTTCGTCGGCTTCGAGGCCAACGAGTGGCTGCACGACGAGGATCGTCTCGTCGCCTTCATCGGCGGCGCGCAGATCGACCCGTACGGCAACGTGAACTCCACCTGCATTTTCGGCAAGGGCGACTACCTGCAGCCCACCACCCGCTTCACCGGTTCCGGCGGCGCCAACGGCATTGCCACCTACTGCAACACCATCATCATGATGCAGCACCAGAAGCGCCGCTTCATGGACCATGTCGACTACATCACCTCCTGCGGCTGGATGGACGGCCCCGGAGGCCGTGAGCGCGCGGGCCTGCCCGGCAACCGCGGTCCTCAGATGGTCGTCACTGACCTCGGCATCATGAAGTTTGATGAAGAGACCAAGCGCATGTACCTCGCTTACTACTATCCGTTCTCCTCTCCCGAAATGGTTCAGGAGAACACCGGCTTCGAGATCGACGTTTCCCGCGCCGAGTTGATGGAAGGTCCCTCTCCGGAGATCATCCGCCTCATCCGTGAGGAGATCGACCCGGGTCAGGCATTCATCAAGGTTCCCAAGGATAAGTAATTTGTTATTTCGATTTAAGAAGGAGAACTTAATATGAGCGAATATTCCATGCCCTCTTATTTCCAGAGCATGCCGGTCATCGGCAAGGATCTGAGCGCATTCCACGAGGACAACGCCGCTGAGATCCAGGCGGTGGAGCAGGAGATCCACGAGATCCGCGAGGCTGCCCTCGAAGCCGGTAAGAGCACCGAGGCGCTCAACGAGTCCGGCCAGTGGACGGCGATGCAACGCATCATGGAGCTCGTTGACGAAGGCACCTGGTGCCCCCTCAACAGCCTCTATAACCCCCAGGACAACAAGAACGGCAGCGTTGGCATCGTCAAGGGCCTCGGCCGTATCGACGGCAAATGGGCCGTCATCATCGCGAGCGACAACAAGAAGCTCGCCGGCGCCTGGGTCCCCGGCCAGGCCGACAGCCTGCTGCGCGGCAGCGACACGGCCAAGCGCCTGCGCATCCCCCTCGTGTACGTGCTGAACTGCTCCGGCGTTAAGCTCGACGAGCAGGAGAAGGTGTACCCCAACCGCCGTGGCGGCGGTACGCCGTTCTATCGCAACAGCGAGCTCAACCAGATGGGCGTGCCCGTCATCGTCGGCATCTACGGCACGAACCCCGCCGGCGGCGGCTATCACTCCATCTCCCCGACCATCCTGATCGCGCATCAGGATGCCAACATGGCAGTCGGCGGCGCCGGTATCGTCGGCGGTATGAGCCCCAAGGGCCATGTCGACAAGGAGGCTGCTGAGGCGCTCATCAAGGCGCAGAAGAACCTCAAGAGCGACATCCCCGGCACTGTCGCCATCCACTATGGCGAGACCGGCTTCTTCCGCGAGGTCTACGCCGATGAAGAGGGCGTGCTCGCCGGTATCCGCAAGTACATCGACATGCTGCCCGCTTACGATCCCGAGTTCTTCCGCGTCGACGATCCCAAGGAGCCCCTGTTCGACGCCAACGACCTCTACAGCATCGTTCCGTTCAACCAGAAGCGCTCCTACGACATGGTCGAAGTTCTGGCGCGTCTTTTCGACGGCTCCGAGTTCATGGAGTACAAGCACGGCTACGGCCCCGAGATGATCACCGGCCTTGCCAAGATCGACGGTCTGCTCGTCGGCGTTGTCGCCAACTATCAGGGCATGCTGATGAACTACCCCGAGTACAAGATGGCGACTTACGGCCAGGCGATGGGCGTGGGCGGCAAGCTGTACCGTCAGGGCCTCATCAAGATGAACGAGTTTGTCACCCTCTGCGCGCGTGACCGCATCCCGATGCTGTGGGTCCAGGATACCACCGGTATCGACGTCGGCAACGACGCTGAGCGCGCTGAACTCCTCGGCCTCGGCCAGAGCCTGATCTACTCCATCCAGTCCAGCAAGCTGCCGATGATGGAGATCACGCTCCGCAAGGGCACCGCCGCGGCGCACTACGTCCTCGGCGGCCCGCAGGGCAACGACAACAACGCCTTCTCCATCGGCACCGCTACCACCGAGATCTACGTCATGCACGGCGAGACCGCTGCGGCCGCCATGTATGCCCGCCGTCTCGTGAAGGAAGAGAAGGCCGGCGAGGATCTGCAGCCCACCATCGACAAGATGAACGCGCTGATCCAGGACTACGCCAAGAAGTCCAGCCCGAAGTTCTGCGCCAAGGCAGGCATGACCGACGAGATCGTCGACATGAACGACATCCGTCCCTACATCCAGGCCTTCGCCAACGCCTGCTATCAGAACCCCGAGAGCATCTGCCCGGTCCATCAGATGCTGCTGCCGCGCGTCATCCGCGACTACGACGCCCTGAACGCGCAGTAAAATATCACAACAATGCTTTTCTCGGCGCTGCGCGGAGGCAAGAACCGCGCAGCGCACGGGAAGGCAAACGGAGAGTACAATGAGCATTTATACCATGGGTATCGACGTCGGCTCCACCGCGTCGAAATGTGTGATCTTAAAAGACGGCAGCGAGATCGTCGCCAAGTCCCTCGTCGCTGTCGGCACGGGCACGTCGGGTCCATCCCGCGCGATCGCTCAGGTGTTGGAAAACGCGGGCATGACGCGCGAGCAGATGGACTTCGTCCTTGCCACGGGCTACGGGCGCAACAGCCTTGACGGCCTTGCCGACATGCAGATGAGCGAGCTTTCCTGCCACGCCAAGGGCGCGGCGTTCCTGTTTCCGAACGTGCGCACGGTCGTCGATATCGGCGGGCAGGACGTGAAGGTCATCGAGATCGAGAACGGCATGATGAAAAATTTCGTCATGAACGACAAGTGCGCAGCCGGTACCGGCCGCTTCCTCGATGTCATGGCCCGCGTGCTTGAGGTGAAGGTCGAAGAACTGGGCGATCTTGGCGACAAGTCGACCAAGGAGGTCGGTATCAGCTCGACCTGCACGGTGTTTGCCGAGAGCGAGGTCATCTCGCAGCTCGCCATGGGCACAAACAAGTGCGACATCATCCACGGCATCCACAAGTCCGTCGCGGGCCGCGTTTCCGGCCTCTGCCACCGCATCGGTGTGCGCGACGACGTGGTGATGACCGGCGGTGTCGCACAGAACCACGGCATCGTGAAAGCCCTTCAGGAGCAGCTCGGCCACGAGATCCACACCACGCCCCTCACGCAGTATAACGGTGCGCTCGGCGCCGCTCTGTTTGCCTACCAGAAGGCTTTGAAGAACAAATAATCCCCATCATTCGTTATCAAATTTTTCTATATCGCATTAGGAGGAATCAATCATGGCTAAACAAGTCAGTCCCGGCGTGCTTGCTCTGCGCAAGGTCGTCGATGACGTCTATGCCGACGCCCGTGAAGCGAAGAAGCAGGGTAAGCTGGTCGGTTGGTCCAGCTCCAAGTTCCCCTGTGAGCTTGCTGAGGCCTTTGACCTCAACGTGATGTATCCCGAGAACCAGGCTGCCGGTATCGCCGCCCAGCGCGACGGTGAGATTATGTGCCAGGCTGCCGAGGATCTCGGCTTCGACAACGATATCTGCGGTTACGCACGTATCTCCCTGGCTTACGCCGCCGGTAAGCGCGCCAGCCGCAAGTTCGACCCCGAAACGCTCGAGTTCATCATCGACCCCAACAGCGGCAAGCCCCTCAAGGACGAAAACGGCAAGGTCGTCATCGATCCTGAGACCGGCAAGCCCAAGAAAGACCCCAAGACGCAGGTTCCCTACACGGTTCTGGACGATATCCACGAGATCGAGGCTCTGCCCGAGACCACCGAGAAGGAGATCGCCTACAAGAACTTCCGCCGCGAGGCCATCAAGCCCTACAAGCAGATGCGCATCCCCCAGCCGGACTTCGTCCTGTGCTGCAACAACATCTGCAACTGCATGACCAAGTGGTACGAGAATATCGCCCGTATGTGCAACATCCCCCTCATCATGGTCGATATCCCCTACAACAACACCGTGGAAGTCAGCGATTCCGCTGTCAAGTACGTCCGCGCTCAGTTCGACAACGCCATCCATGAGCTCGAAAAGCTCACCGGCAAGAAGTTCGACGAGAAGAAGTTCGAGCTTGCCTGCAAGCACGCGAACCGCACCGCGCAGAACTGGCTGAAGGTCTGCGACTTCCTGCAGTACAAGCCCGCCCCGATGAGCGGCTTCGACCTGTTTAACCATATGGCCGACGTCGTCACTGCCCGCGGCAAGGAAGCTGCTGCCGACGCCTTCGAACTCCTGTCCAAGGACCTGCAGAAGAACATTGAGGAAGGCACCTCCACGCTGCCCTTCCCCGAGCAGTACCGCGTCATGTTCGAGGGCATCCCCTGCTGGCCGAAGCTCCCGAACCTCTTTAAGCCCCTCAAGGAGAATGGCATCAACGTCACCGCAGTTGTGTACGCGCCCGCGTTCGGCTTTGTTTACAACAACATGGACGAAATGGCCCGCGCTTACTACAAGGCTCCGAACTCCGTCTGCATCGAGCAGGGCGTTGCCTGGCGTGAAGGCATCTGCCGCGACAACAAGGTCGACGGCGTGCTCGTCCACTACAACCGCTCCTGCAAGCCCTGGTCCGGTTACATGGCTGAAATGCAGCGCCGCTTCACCGCTGACCTCGGCGTGCCCTGCGCCGGTTTCGACGGCGACCAGGCTGACCCGCGCAACTTCAACGAAGCGCAGTACGCGACCCGCGTGCAGGGTCTGGTCGAGGCTATGGAAGCCAACAAGAAAGACTAAGGAGGCGTGCAAAAATGAGTATCGAAGCTATCGTTAATGAATTTTCCGCTGTTGCCGCCAATCCCAAGGGCCAGCTCAAGGCCTATAAGGACGCAGGCAAAAAGTGCATCGGCGTGATGCCTTATTACGCCCCCGAAGAGCTGGTTTACGCCGCCGGTATGATGCCGTTCGGCATGTGGGGCAGCAACAACAAGACCGAGCAGCGCTCCAAGGAATACTGCGCGACCTTCTATTGCACCATCGCCCAGCTCGACCTCGAGATGCTGCTCGACGGCACGATGGATCTGCTGGACGGTGTCATTACCCCGACCATCTGCGACACGCTGCGCCCCATGAGCCAGAACATCCGCGTCGCCATGAGTGAGAAGCTGCCGTGCATCTTCCTCGCCCATCCTCAGAACCGCTTTGCCGACTGGGGCAAGCAGTTCTGCCTGGATCAGTACAACAACGTCAAGGCCGGTCTTGAAAAGATCGCCGGTCACGAGATCAAGAGCGAGGACATCGCTGCGGCCATCAAGGTCTACAACAAGTCCCGCGCTGCCCGCCGTGAGTTCGTCAAGCTCGCAAGCGACCACTGCGACGTTATCGACCCGATCATGCGCTCGGCCGTCTTAAAGGCTGCCTGGTTCATGGATAAGGCCGAGTACACCGAGAAGCTCGAGGCCCTCAACGCCGAGCTCAAGGCGCTGCCCGAGGCCAAGTGGAATGGCGTGAAGGTCGTCACCTCCGGCATCATCTGCGACAACCCGACGCTGCTCAAGATCTTCAAGGACAACAACGTTGCCATCGCGGCGGACGATGTCGCCCACGAGTCCCGTGCCTTCCGCACCGACGCGAGCGAAGAGGGCGACCCGATGATGGCGCTCGTCGATCAGTTCACCAACATCGACTACGACGTCCTGCTCTACGATCCGCAGTCCAACCAGAACCGCCGCGGCGAGTTCGTGGCCAACATGGTCAAGGAGTCCGGCGCGCAGGGCCTCGTGCTCTTCATGCAGCAGTTCTGCGATCCCGAGGAGATGGAGTTCCCGTACCTCAAGAAGGCGCTCGACGCCGCTGGGATCCCCTTCATCAAGCTCGGCATCGACCAGCAGATGCGCGACTTCGGCCAGGCGGCGACCGCCATCCAGGCGTTTGCCGACGTGCTCTCCGTGCAGTAAGGAAAGTCTCTTTTCCCTCCTGCCGTGCAAGGCAGGAGGGAAAAGCCGTTAAAAACGCGCAAAAAGTGCATACGCGCTTGCAAATTGAGCAATCGCTTTGCTATAATCCAAATTGAAAGGTAAAAGGAAGAAATGGAATACAGCAGCCTGTTCGTTACCCTGATGGGTATTGGCACGGTGTTCTTTGGCCTGATCTGCATCATTTTCCTCACCATGGCAATGGGTGCGATCCTCAAGGGCAAAGAGAAAGCACCGGCCGCCGCTGCCGCCGCTCCTGCTGCCGCCCCCGCGCCGGCTCCCAAGCCGCAGGGCATGCAGCCTGAGATCGTGGCCGCGATCACTGCCGCTCTCTCGGAAGAGGTCGGTATCTCGTCCCGCAGTATGAACATCGTGAACATCAAAAAAATCTAATTTAATTTTTAGGAGAGAACAAACATGATCAAGCAGTACAATGTCACCGTTAACGGTACCACCTACGAAGTCACCGTCGAGTCCGCTGCCGGCGGCCGCATGGCTTCCGCTCCCATCTCCCGCGCTGCCGCTGCTCCCGTTGCCCGCGCTGCCGCTCCCGCTCCCGCTGCTGCTCCCGCGCCTGCCGCTGCTCCCGCTGCCGCTCCCAAGGCCGCCGCTCCCGCCGGCGCCGGCACTGTCGCCAGCCCCATGCCCGGCACCATCCTCGATGTGAAGGTCGCCGCCGGTCAGGCTGTCAAGGAGGGCGATCTGCTCTTCATCCTCGAGGCCATGAAGATGGAGAACGAGATCTTCGCTCCCTGCGCGGGCACCATCTCCTCCGTCGCAGTTGCCAAGGGCGCTGCTGTCAACCCCGGCGACGTTCTGTGCGTCATCGGCTAAATAACAGCATTCCCCTGAATTAACTGTGAAAGGAAAAGAAACATAAATGGCTGCTATTAACAATTTCATGCAGCAGACCGGCTTCTATATGTTCGGTCAGGAAGGCAACTGGAAATGCCTCATCATGATCGCCGTTTCCTTTGTCCTGCTGTATCTGGCCATCGTGAAGGGCTTTGAGCCGCTGCTGCTCCTGCCCATCGCGTTCGGTATGCTGTGCACCAACCTTCCCGGTGCGGACATGTTCCACGAGATCCTGTTCGCCGGAGGACATGTCCATTGGGACCTCTTCGGAGGAGCGCCCATCACGCAGGAGTTCCTGACAGAGATGTCGGAGGCCGGCGTAGCCGATGCGGTGCTTGCCCCGTGGGCAGTCGGCAGCACCGTTAGCCTCGGTCTGCTCGACGTTCTGTACCTCGGCGTTAAGCTCGGCATCTACCCCTGCCTGATCTTCATGGGCGTCGGCACGATGACCGACTTCGGTCCCCTGATCGCGAACCCCAAGTCCCTGCTGCTCGGCGCTGCCGCTCAGCTCGGTATCTTCATGACTTATGTCGGTACCCAGTTCATGGGCTTCACTTACCAGCAGTCCGCCTCCATCGGTATCATCGGCGGCGCTGACGGCCCGACCGCGATCTTCGTCACCTCCCGTCTGGCTCCCGAGCTGCTCGGCCCTATCGCCGTTGCCGCTTATTCCTACATGGCCCTCGTCCCGGTCATTCAGCCCCCCATCATGAAGGCTCTGACCACCAAGGAAGAGCGCCGCATCGTGATGCGCCCGCTGCGTCAGGTCAGCAAGCGCGAGAAGATCATCTTCCCCATCATGATCACCGTGTTCGTGGCGCTGCTTGTTCCCTCTGCCGCTCCTCTGATCGCGTGCCTGATGCTCGGTAACCTGTTCAAGGAGTCCGGCGTTGTGGAGCGTCTGCAGAAGACCGCCGGTAACGAGCTGATGAACATCGTCACCATCTTCCTCGGCTTCACCGTCGGTGCTACCGCCACCGCCACCACCTTCCTTTCCGTTCAGACCCTTGAGATCATGGCTATGGGTATCGTCGCGTTCGGTTTCGGTACCGCGGGCGGCGTGCTGCTGGCCAAGCTCATGAACCTGTTCCTGAAGGAAAAGATCAACCCGCTGATCGGTTCCGCCGGCGTTTCCGCCGTTCCTATGGCCGCCCGTGTTTCTCAGGTCGTCGGCCAGAAGGAGAACCCCTCCAACTTCCTGCTCATGCACGCCATGGGCCCGAACGTTGCAGGTGTTATCGGTTCCGCTATCGCCGCAGGTGTCCTGATGTCCCTGTTCGGCTAATTCTCAGCGATTTGAAAAAGAGCACCCGTAAGGGTGCTCTTTTTTATATTTTTGCGCGTATTGCGTGGAGGAGGAAAGCAGCGCCGTAGGCGCTGCACGGGAAAAGGGGGATATTCTCTCACGTGAGAGAATATCCCCCTTGGACCCCCAAGAGAACGCAAGGGGCCTTGCCCCTTGACCCCGCCATTGCAAGCGAGCAGCTCGAAGAACTGCAATGCTTGCCGAATCAGGTGCCTGCCTTGTTTTATATCTAAACGATTTGACTTACTTCTATCTTCGCTGTCGCTTTGCCTGCGATTCATCACCCTTACATAACTGCGTTCTACTTCGGATTCTATCAATCCTGGTATTGCCTGCCGAAGCGGCATAGCTTCGCTCGCCGCAGTACGCATTATCGAAACGGTATGCATTGTTGGCAGCAGGAGATTAGTCTGTACCTCTACAAGATGGGCAGATAGGAGCAGAGGCAAATCGTATAGTAGCTCTAAACGCGGCATCGCCGCGCGCAGGCATTTCCATTCCGGAGGGAAAAAGGTCATTCGGGATTGAGACTGCCAATCTAAAACCTTTCTCTTGGGGGATTGAAAGGGGGCTATTCTCTTTCACAAAAGAGAATAGCCCCCTTTGACTCGCGCCGCGCTCGGTGAGCGCGATTATTTACATCGAGATCCAGCCGAACGCGCTGGCGATCGAGCTGATCAAAATGATCGCCGCGAAGAACGGGCACAGGAAGCGGATCATGGCGTTGAAGACCTTTCTTCTGCGGAAGGGCGCGCCGTTCAGCGTGACCTCGTCCGCGATGCGGTCGACGCCGATGACGCGGGAGACGAGGATGCAGCTTGCGATGGCCGCGATGGGCATCATCACGGAGTTGGTCAGGAAATCGAAGAAGTCCAAAAACTGCATGCCGATCACGGTGACATTTGCCAGCGGGCCGTAGCCCAGGCTGGAGAGGCTGCCGAGGAGAACCATGGAGACGCCCATGATGCTCGTGGCCTTCTTACGGCTCCAGTGCAGCTCATCCTGCAAGGTAGAGACGGCACTTTCCGTCAGCGCGATGGAGCTCGTCAGCGCGGCGAACAGCACTAACAGGAAGAACGCGATGCCGATCACCGTGCCGAAGCCCATGGAATCGAAGACCTTCGGGATGGTGATGAACATCAGCGAGGGGCCGGCCTTCAGCGCGCTGGGATCGCCGCCGGAGAAGGCGAACACCGCGGGGATGATCATCAGGCCCGCCATGATGGCGATGGCCGTGTCGAAGACCTCGACATTGCGGGTGGAGCTTTCGATCGGGACGTCCTTTTTCATGTAGGAACCGAACGTGATGAGAATGCCCATGGCGATGGACAGGGAATAAAACATCTGCCCCATGGCGGAGACGACCGTCATCCAGGAGAAGTTGTCAAGATTGGGCACAAGGAAGTACTTGACGCCCTCCAGCGCACCGGGGCGGGTCACGGAATACACGGCGATGATCAGCGACAGCACCACGAGAATGGGCATCATGATCTTGGAGACGCGCTCGATGCCGTTTTCCACGCCCGCAAAGATGATCGCCAGCGTCATGGCCGTGAAGACGAGAAAGCATAGCTCAGAGGACACGCCGTTGGAGATGAAGGACGAGAAATAGCCGTCCTCCGCGACGAGGTGCGCCTTGCCCATCAGGTATTCCGCCAGATATTTGATGACCCAGCCGCCGATGACGGAGTAGTAGGGGACGATCAGAATCGGAATGATGGCGTTGATCCAGCCGCCCACGCGCAGCGCAGGCTTATCGCTGAAGGACTTGTAAGCGCCGACAGGGCTCTTGCCGGTCATGCGGCCGATCGAAGTCTCCGCAATGATCATCGTGTAGCCGAAGGTCATCGCCAGAATGATGTATACCAGCAGGAAAATAGCACCGCCGTATTTGGCGGCCAGATAAGGAAAGCGCCAGATGTTTCCGAGGCCGACGGACGCGCCCGCAGCCGAAAGGACAAAGCCAATCTTGCCGGAAAAGGAACCTCTTTTATGATCCATGAAGAATCTCCTCTCTTTTTATGACAAACAACTTACCTAGTATATCATAGAATAAAGATGAAAACAATCTGAAATCCGAAGAAAAGAAAGCTATTTGTCGTTGGCCGTGCAGAAAAATAAAAAAGGAAGACTCGAAAGAGTCTTCCTTTTTCCATATTTAAGACCAGAGCAGCTGCATCGCGACGATTAGCGCCGCAGCGGCGAGGATATACACACCTGCGATCAGCAGTCCCGCCTTGAGCGCGCCGCGGATCGCGGCATTGCGCTCCTCGCGCGTCAGCTCACCGGCAGCGCTTTCCCACGGGCGGTCGTTCGCACGGGGCGCGTCGGGCGCGGAAAAGTCGCTGCGCTTGCGGTGAAAGTGTGGGAGAAAGGTCGGCTGGCGTTCGATGCCGCTCATGTCGGCGATCGTGCGGCCGTCGTCCTCCTCGTAGAAGTCGTCCTTCTTCATCACTTATCGTACAGGTGGCAGCACACGAAGTGGCCCGGCTCGATCTCGCGCTGGACGGGTGCTTCCTCCCTGCAGCAGGCCATGCAGTTGGCGCAGCGGGTGTGGAATTTGCAGCCCTTGGGCGGATTGGCAGGGGAGGGGATGGAGCCCTCGAGCACGATGCGGTTCATCTTCACCTTCGGGTCGGGGATGGGGATGGCGGAGAAGAGCGCCTTTGTGTAGGGGTGGAGCGGGTTGCGGAAGATATCTTCCTTCGCGCCGTACTCCACAAGGTTGCCGAGGTACATGACGCCGACGGTGTCGGAGATGTGCTCGACAACGGAGAGGTCGTGGCTGATGAAGAGGTACGTCAGCTTGTATTTATCCTGCAATTCGTTCAGCAGGTTGATGATCTGCGCCTGGATGGACACGTCGAGTGCGGAGACCGGCTCGTCGCAGACGATGAACTCGGGGTTGAGCGCGAGCGCACGCGCGATGCAGATACGCTGGCGCTGGCCGCCGGAGAACTCGTGCGGGTAGCGGTCCTTGTGGAACGGCTGTAAGCCGCAGTTGTCCATGACCTGGTCGATATAATCGTCAAATTCCGCCTTCGGGACAAGGTTGTGCTCGCGCACGGCCTCGCCGATGATCTCGCCGACCGGCATACGCGGGGAGAGCGAGGAGAACGGGTCCTGGAAGATGATCTGCATCTTCGTGCGCAGGGCGCGCAGCTCCTTGTGGGAGAGGTCGTAGACCTCCTGTCCGTTGAAGAGCACCTGACCGCCGGACTTGGAGTCATACAGGCGCAGGATCGTGCGGCCCGTGGTCGTCTTGCCGCAGCCGGACTCACCGACAAGGCCCATCGTCGTGCCGCGCTTTAAGTTGAACGTGACGCCGTCGACGGCCTTGACATAGCCGACCGTCTTCGACACCATACCGCCCTTGATCGGGAAGTATTTTTTGAGGTGATTGACCTGCAGAATGTACTGCGGGTCATATTCCACGGGGGTGAAATTGTTGTCGATGATGAGTGAGGACTTCTGCGCCTCATCGACGTGCTCCTGCTTCTTGACAAATTCATCGGCATTCTGCTTCTGCGTTTCCTTCAGTTCATCGAGGACCTGATCGTCGTTCTTACCGGCTTTCCAAAACGGCATCTTATTCACCCTCCTTTCCGTTTTCCTTGCCCTCGGCCAGTTCTTCCTCCACGACCTCCTCGAGGTCGGGACGCTTGCCATCGTAGTAGCGGTAGCAGCTCACCTTGTGCGTCGGCGAGATGCTCACCTCGCACGGGTAATCGCCCTCGCAGCCGTTCACGCACATTTCGCAGCGGTCCTTGAAATAGCAGTAGTTCGGCATGTTGATGGGGTTCGGCACCTTGCCGGGGATGGAGTAGAGCTTTTCGACCTGACGGCCCACGACCGGCTTGGAGGCCATGAGGCCGATGGTGTAGGGGTGCGCGGGATGGGAGAAGATCTCCTCCGCCGTGCCCTGCTCGACGATGCGGCCAGCGTACATGACGACCACATAGTCCGCCATTTCGGCGATGACGCCGAGGTCGTGCGTGATGAACATGATCGAGGAATTGATCTGATCCTTCAGATTGCGCAGAAGGTCGAGGATCTGCGCCTGAATCGTCACGTCGAGCGCCGTGGTGGGCTCGTCGGCGATGATGAGCTTCGGGCTGCACGCAAGCGCCATGGCGATCATGACGCGCTGGCGCATACCGCCGGAGAGCTCGTGCGGGAACATCTTGTAAACGCCCTCGCTGTTGGCGATGCCGACCATTTCAAGGAGCTCAATGGTGCGCGCCTTGATCTGCGCTTCGTCGTGGCCCTTTTCGTTGTGCAGGGCCAGCACCTCGTCGACCTGGTCGCCGATGCGGAACACAGGGTTCAGCGCGGTCATCGGCTCCTGGAAGATCATGGAGATATAGTTGCCGCGTAAGTGCTGCATGACGCTGTCAGGCGCCTTCGTGACGTCGTAGGCCTTGCTGCCGAGGTTCAGGCGAATTTCGCCCTCCACGACCTGACCCTGCGGGCGCTGCAAAAGCTGCATGAGCGACAAACTCGTGACCGATTTGCCGCAGCCGGACTCGCCGACGACGCCGACAGTCTTGCCGATGGGCACGGAGAACGTGACGCCGTCGACCGACTTGACAACGCCCGTGTCGGTGAAAAAGTAGGTGTGCAGGTTGTCGAATTCGACCGCGTTGTTGGGGTCGTGCATCTCGGTCAGATACTCGGATTCGGGAACGTTCTTGCGCTTGCGCTTCTTTTCGAGCGCATTTGTGATCTTGCGGTTTTCTTTGGAAATGCGGCGGGATTCCTTTGCGGAAAGATAGCCGTCATTATGCTTCTTAGCCATTCAAATTCCCTCCTTTCTCAGCGCTTCATCTTCGGGTCGAACGCGTCGCGCAGACCGTCGCCGACGAAGTTGAAGCCGAGGACCGTCAGCATCAGGCAGATGCCGGCGGGGATCCAGATGAACCAGTAGCTCGTGAGGACGTAAGAGTTGGAAACGTCGTTCATGATGTTGCCCCAGGAGGCGAACGGGAACTTGACGCCGAGGCCGAGGAAGCTGAGCGTTGCCTCGGTGATGATGGTGGAGCCGAGGCTCATCGTGCAGTTGACGATGAGCTGCGGAATGACGTTGGGGATCAGGTGGCGGAAGATGCGGCGCGAAACGCTGATGCCGCAGGCCTCCGTCGCGGTCATGAACTCCTGCTCGCGCAGAGAGAGGATCTGGCCGCGGACGAGACGGGCGATACCCGGCCAGCCGAGGAAGCCCAAGATCAACATTAAGTAGAGCATTCGGATCTGCGGGTCGACGCGCATGCCGTCCATCGCTGCGCCCAGAATGATGATGAGCGGGGTGGAGGGGATGCAGTAGAAGATATCGACGATACGCATGATGAGGTTATCGACCCAGCCGCCGAAGTAGCCGGAGACGCCGCCGAGCACCACGCCGAGCGCCGCGGAGATGATGACGACGATGAAGCCGATCATCAGCGACACGCGGCCGCCGTACATCAGGCGGGTGAGCATATCCATACCGTTTTTATCCGTACCGAGCCAGTGCGCGGAGCTGGGGAAGGAATAGGCGTCGAACACGCGGGTGGACGTGCCCTCCTTGATCGACCACTGGTACTTGGCGGGATTGTATTCAAGCTTGATCTCGCGCTCCTGACCGGCGTCGTTCACATAGGTGTACTTGGTCTCACCGTTTTCGACGGCCTGCTGCACGCGCTCTTTGAAGTCCTTGCTGATGACCGTGCCGCTGACCTTGGACTGGATGACAAAGCGGCTGATGTAGGCGATCTCCTCGCCATTCAGCATGACGCTGTCTTCATCAAGCGTATAGGTCTTGCCGTTGGCCGTAAACTCCGCTTCGCCGTTGGCGTGCGCCTTGAGGGCGTTGAAGCTGAAGTTGAAGCCGAACTTCTGGCTGGGGTCGCTCGAGCTGATGATGTCCTTATAGGCGATGGCGAGGAGTCTGCCGCCGCTCGAGACGGAGTAGAGCGAGTCGCCCTCCTCGGTCACGTCGTAGGTGACGCCCTTGTAGGAGAAGCTGTCGTCCTTGCCCATGTGCAGCGTGAGCTGCGCCTGGAGGATCGTGCCGAACTCCTGGCCGTCGGCCACGAGATAGCGGTACTCGGTGTTCTTGCTCATGGCGGCGTATTCCTTGAGCTGGATATCGTCACGGTAGAAGACCTCGTCCTGCCCGTAGGGGCTGATGAGGCCGCCGATGAAGGAGAAAATGAACATCACGGCGAGGATCGTCAGACCCACGACCGCGAGGCGGTTGCGGAAAAAGCGCTTGGCGACCAGCGTGCCCGGGGAAAGGACCTTGACGCGGCGGTCGTCGTTGAGGGAAAGCTGCTCGGGGGAGCCGCTCTCCTGCTGATCGTTGATCTTCTTTTCTTCAGACATGGATTAGCGCCTCCTTTCTTACGCGATGCGCACGCGGGGGTCGACCACCGCGTACAGGATGTCGGAGATCAGGTTGCCCAGCAGGGTCAGGATCGCCAGGAACGTCATGTAGAACATGGAGAAGGGGATATCGCCCGCGACCATCGCGTTATACGAGATGAAGCCGATGCCGGGGATGGCGAACAGCGTCTCTGTGATGAGCGCGCCGGCAAAAAGGCCGGGCAGCGAGCCGCCGATGAATGTCACGAGCGGAATAAGCGTGTTGCGGAAGGCATGGTGATAGATGACCTTATGCTCGGAAAGGCCCTTGGCGCGGGCGGTGCGGATGTAGTCGGCGTTGAGCACCTCGAGCATGTTCGTGCGCACATAGCGCATCCACGGGCCGATGGAAATGAAGACCAGCGTCACGATGGGCAGCACCAGATGCTTTGCCATATCGAGGATCTGACCAAACTGGCTGAGGGAGTTGAAGTCACGTCCCGTCAGGCCGACAAGGTCGAACCAGCCGAGCTTGACCGAGAAGATGAGCTTTAAAAGCGTCGCGAAGAAGAACGTCGGCAGCGACATACCCAGCAGTGCGACCGTCGTGACGGTGTAGTCGGTCACGCTGTACTGCTTGGTGGCGGCCACGATGCCGAGCGGCACCGCGATGAGAAGCTCGAACACGAGCGAGATAGCGCCCATGATGAACGAGACCCAGATGACCTCGTTGAACTTCTGGATGACGGGCACGGTATACTTCCAGCTGTCGCCGAAGTTGCCGGTGCACAGGTTCTTGAGCTGGACGAAAAAGCCGGGGATGAGGCCCAGGTCCAGACCGTATTGTGCGTTGAGCTGTGCCAGCCACTCCTCATAGGGCTTGGAGCCGGGAGCCTGCGAGAGCTGCCGCGCCATATTCTCCACGTAGGAGCTGGGCATGCAGCGCATAAGCAGGTAGATGATGAATGTCACAAAAAAGAGGATCACCACCGACAGCAGCAGGCGTTTTACCAGATATTTGCGCATAGAATCCCTCCGTTTTTTGATAACGGCCGCCCCGCGCCCGGGGCCTCGTCGCCGTTTCGGGTTTGATATGTCTCTCTCTGCATATCAGCCAAATGCTCCGATGCACCGGGGCATTTGGATCATAGGCAGATGTGCCTGGGGCAGGCTACCCCGCGGCAGAAGCCGCAGGGTAGCCATGCGCCTAAGTAATGTTTTTGTGCAGCGACGGAGCTTACTGCAGGTCGAGCAGCTCAATGTCGTTGTACCAGGTCCAGTAGGTCGTGATATCAGGCGTCACGGTGTCGAGGTTGACACGCTTGGCGGAGAAGATCACGCAGTTCTGGCGCTGATAGATGGGGATCTCGACCGCCCAGTCGGCCACGATGTCAAGGCACTGCTTATACAGGGTCTTGCGGTAGGTCTGGTCGGTGGACTGACGAGCCATCATGATGAGCTCATCGAGGTCGGCATCCTTGATCCAGTAGGACTTCTCGTTGGAGCCGCCCTGGCTGTGATAGATCTGGAACATATCCGGGTCGGGCGTGGCCTGCCATGCCATGGCGAACATGTCGGCAGTACCGGCGTTGATCGCGTTGGTCATCTCGGCGAAGTTGGACATATCGGAGACGATCAGGTTGAAGCCGATCTCCTTGAGGGCGTCGGACGCGAGGGTCAGAGCCATGAAGGAGGGGTGGTCGCCCTTGCCGCTGCCGCCAACCATGACTTCAGCGTCCATGCGGCCGCCGGCGGGAGCAGCGGTGATCTTGCCGTCAGCGACGGTGTAGCCGGCAGCCTCGAAGTAGCCGAGAGCGGCCTGCTTGGCGGCGGCGTACTTGTCGTCGGCGCTCATGCCTTCGGTGTAGATGTCGTTGCCGTTGACGTCAACGGAGAAGGCGACCTTGTAGCCCTCATCGGTAACGCGCGGAGCGGCCCAGGAGGTGTCGGAGATGGGGTAGTTGATGACGTTGGCGAACTCACCGTAGTAGGAGTCGACAGCGACATCGCGGTAAACGGCGATAACCGTGGCGATGGCCTTACGCAGATCCTTGGAGGCCTCATCACCGCCGTTGCCGTCGCCGACCTTCACGCGGTTGGCGTTGAAGCCGACATAGCCGTAGCCGAGGTTGGCAACGAGGTCGGTCTGGATGGTATCGCCGGAGATCTCGCCGTTAGAGTTGGCTTCCTTGATCTGCTCGGCAGCTTCCTTGGAGTAGGAGGGGTCAGTTACGTCGATCGTGCCGGAGACAACGCCGGGGATCTTATCTTCGTCCTGCATCTCGCGCCAGATGACGGTGTCGATCTTGGGCTCGCCCTTCCAGTAGGTCGGGTTCTTCTGCAGGGTGACGGCGCCGTTGGACCAGCCCTCGAAGGTGTACGGGCCGGAGCCGACAGGCGTGGAGGTCACGGACTTGACGTGGGACAGATCGCCCTTGACAAAGCCGAACATGTTGTTGTCGTAGTCATACTTGTCAGTCTCGCCATAGTAGTGCATGGGGCACACGGTGACGGGGAGCTGATAGATGGCGGTGGCGTTGACCTCGGTGAGGGTGACGGTCATGGAGTAGTCACCGGTCTTGACGATACCGGCAACGTTGGGAGCGGACTCGCCGGTCTGGACGGCGACGGTATAGTCGGTGTAGGCGTCGCCCAGCTCGGCCTCGAGGAAGGAGGAGATGCTGGTGCCGGCGGTCTCGGCGTTGATGCCGTCATCGGAGATGTCGTAGCCGTACTTAGCAACGATGGCAGCCCAGAAGTCTTCGACGGTCGCGTCATCGGCGAGATCGAAGCCCCAGTTGCCAGCCTGCGCGGCGACGGAGTCGTCAGCGGTGGCGTAACCGGAGGCGACCACGTAGTCAAGGATCTCCTGGGCGAACTTCACGCCGGCGGCGTTGAAGGCGGCCCAGTAAGCGTTGTACTGCTCTTCGGTGTAGAAGTCGTTGGCGGCGTAGGCGTCAGGACCGGCGGCGAGGATCAGGTTCTGCACAGTCTCCATACCGCTGCGATAGGCTTCCAGACCCTTGATGGGCAGGGAGTACAGCGTGGAAACGCCGTCATAAGCGGGGTCAAGCAGGACATAGTAAGAGAAGATGACATCGTCGATGGTCATTTCCTCACCGTCGGAGAACTTGACGCCCTCTTTCAGGGTGATGTTGTAGTCGACCGTGCCGTCGTTGTTTTCAACGATGTCGCAGTCGGCAATGCCCTTGTAAGTATAGTCGGTGCCGTTGTAGGGACGGACGTCGCCCTCGATGCCCTTGAGGACGACAGAGCCCTCGCGGTCGACGAGAAACAGACCGTCGAAGACCATACCCATGACCTGGTTTTCATAGTCATTGGTATAGAAGAAGGGGGAGAACTTACCGTCGAAGTTCTGCGTGCCGACAACAAGCGTCTTGCCGTCGGTCTGGCCGTCGTCCGTCTTCTTGTCGCCGCAGCCGGCCAGAAGACCAAGACACATGACCAGAGAAAGGATCAGTGCAAGTGTTCTTTTCATTGAATCTACTCCTTTATAAATTTTTGCCAAACGGGTCGCCCCGTGCAGCACAAAGTAAGGTGCCCGCGCGTATACACGCGCGGAAAGGGGAGTGCGCCTCCTATGGACATCTGTGCGCCGAAAAACAGCGCGTAGAATTTTTTTGATTATAGCATGAAAGGATGCACATTGTACAGAGTAAAATCTTAGGAATTATCTTTTTTAGGCAATTTGTCCCATTCTGCCTGCATAATTTCGGCGCGCAGAACAAGGACACTCAGTAGGGCTATCAGCTTCAGCAGGATATAGAGCAGCGCGAAAAACGTCTGTCCTGCGTGGTCATTGACGAAAAAGAAGATCAATTCGCACACGATGCCGAGAAGAGAAAAGACCGCCGTGACCGCCGTTCGCACGGGCAGAACGGCCACGCTTTTTTTGTAGTTGTACTCGCGCACCGTGCCCCAATCCATGCCGAGCTTTGCAAGCGCCCAGATGACGCTCGCCGCGCCCAGAAACTCGCCGAGGTAGGGGAGCAGAACGTAAAAACAGTTCTGCATCCCCGGCGCGGGAATGCACCCGCCCGCGGCGACCGCAACGGTCAGAATGGCTGCCATTCCCCACACGGCGCGCTTAGATCTGCGCTGCTTTGCATCATCGCTTTGGCAGGCGTAGAGTGCCCCATCGTAAACATATTCGCCCGCGACGTTCAGATGAAAGTCGTTCAGGTGCTCGCGGCGGTTGTGCTTTTTGTGCTGTTCGCCCATTATTCGATGCCCGTGAGGTCAAAGTCCGCGAGCGCCTTCTCCGCCTCGGCGCACACACCGCGAAGGCACGCTTCGTCAAACGGACTCTCAAGGCCGGCGTTTTTGAGAAGGTCGGTGAACGTCCGGCTGCCGCCCTGCACGGTGTAGGCCATGTAGTGCTGCCAGGCGTTCCCCACGTCCTTGCGGATCATCGCCCAGAATTCGAGCGCCACGGTCTGAGCAAGGCAGTAGTCAATATAATAGAAGGGACTCGAATAGATGTGGTGCTGGCGCTGCCAGCCCATGCCCTCGGAGTAGAACGGGATCTCGCCGTCAAGCTTCATCCACGGCATGTAGACGCCGAGCAGCTCCTTCCACGCGGCGTGGCGCTCGGCGGGCGTCATTTCGGGCTTTTCATACACGATGTGCTGGAAGTGGTCGACCATCGTGCCGTAGGGGATAAACGTCAGCGCGCCGGAGAGGTGGCTGTAGAGGAACTTTTTCGCGTCGGGGCCAAAAAAGCCGTCTGCCCATGGCTCGGCGAAGAATTCCATAGACATCGAGTGGACCTCGCAGGCCTCCATGCTCGGCCAGATATAGTCGATGGGGATGCGCTTGCGGTTCGTCCAGGCCTCGAAGGCGTGACCGGCCTCATGCGTCACGACCTCGACGTCGTGCTGCGTGCCGTTGAAGTTGGCGAAGATGAACGGCACCTGATAGTCCATGATGCTCGTGCAGTAGCCGCCCGCCTGCTTGCCCTCGGTCGAGAGCACGTCGAGCAGCTCGTCGCGCAGCATCGTTTCGAAGAACTCCTTCGTCTCGGGCGAAAGCTCGCTGTAGAACTTCATGCCCTGGGCGAGAATGTCGTCCGGCGTGCCCGCGGGGCGGGGATTGCCGGAACGGAATTCGAGCGCATTGTCGGCAAAGCTCATCGGATACTGCTTGCCCAGGCGCCTGGCCTGCTCGCGGTACACCTTGTCCGCCACGGGGACGAGATACTTGACGACCGCCTCGCGGAACTTCTCGACGTCGTCTTTCGTATAGCAGTTGCGGCCCATGCGGTAGTAGCCGAGCGTGGTATAGCCCTCGTAGCCGAGCTTTTTGCCCATCGCGTCGCGGAGTTTTACGAGCTTGTCGTAGAGCTCGTCGAATTTTGCCTGATTGTCCTTGTACCACTGGCCCTCGGCCTTCCACGCGGCAAGGCGCTTTTCATCGTCAGCGCAGGTCTTGAACGGGGAGAGCTGCGAGAGGGTGTAGACCTTGCCCTCGAACGGGATCTGCGCCGAGGCGAGCAGCTTTTCATACTCCTGCGTCAGGTCGTTTTCCTGCTGCAATTCAGGAATGATGGCGGGGGAGAAGGTCTTGAGCGCGATCTCGGCGTTGACGAACATCAGATCGCCGTATTCCTTCTCAAAGTCCGCGCGGAACGGGCTTTCGAGCATCGCTGCCGTCCACGCCTGATTGTATTCCTCCAGCTCGGGGTTGAAGTTGTTCCAGAATTTTTCCTCGCCGTCGTAGAATTTGTCTCGCGTGTCGATCGAGTGGCGGATGCTCGCGAGCGTCGCGGCGGTGGAGATGTGGCTCATCAGCTCCTGCTGCAAAAGGAACACCTTGCGCGCTTCCTCATAGCTCTTGGCGGCCTTGAGTTCCGCCGTCAGCGCGGAAAGGCGCTGCTTGCTCGCCGCGGGATCGGGGCGGGTGTAGGTCATTTCGGAAAATTTCATGTTGTTTCCTCCATCAAATTTTTATTGTTACATTTCTTATTCTTGCCGGTTATAGATCGCGGACACGTCCCTGCGTCCGCCGCCAATGACGACGACCGCCGCGGCCGCCGTGACGAGCATGAAGCCCGTCAGCACGCCGCGCACGGGGAGAAACGCCACCAGCGCGCCCGCGAGCAGATTGCCCGTGAAGCTGCCGACGGTGTTGAGCATGTTGAACGCGCCGTTGAAGCGGCCGTAGCTCTGCGTGGCGGAGATGCGGATGGTGTAGCTCGTCACGCCGAGGATACCCGTTAAAAAGCACGAGACCATCATCACCGGCAGCGGGCAGTAGAGATAGAAGCCCTCACACAGCGAGATGACGACATAAACCATCAGGGCAATGGAATACTTATGCTGCACAGGCAGCTTGATTTTATAATGGATGCCGCCGCCGATGGCGCGGCCGAAGATCGCCATGCCCCAGACGAGCATATAGATGTATTCGCCGTTATCGAATGTCGACTTGAAGTACGGCAGCGTGATGACCTGCGACGCGCCCGAGGCCAGCATGCTGAATGTGAAATAGATGGCCACGCGCAGAAGCCCCTTTTCACCCATCAGATAGCGAAAGCCTTCTTTGATGTCGCGCAGGAGCTGGCGGCCCGAGGAATGCTGCTCTTCGAGCGCGAGCGCGGCACGCTGCTTTTCGATGTAGTGTTCCTCGGCGCGGATCTGCGTCTCCGCCGTCGCGGCGATGAAGAAGCACAGCGCGTTGATGCCGAGCAGCGGCGCAATACCGAAGAGATTATAAAAGTACGTTGCGATCGGGATGATGAGCGCCGAGAGCGTCTCCAGCACGCTCGCGATGGAGTAGGCCTTGGAGTAGTTCCCCTCAGAGATCAGCAGGGGATAGAAGCTGTCGTAGGCGACATAGTAGATGCTGTTGATCGAGCCGATGATAAAGCAGAAGAGCGCGAGCATCGGAAAGCTGAACCAGCCGCGGCTCAGGATCAGCGCAGCGACAAGGTAGACCCCGGAGGAAAGGAAGTCCAGCGTGTAGATCGTCTTCTTGCGCGAAAAGCGGTCGAGGATCGCGCCCGAGAAGATCGGCATGACGATCTGCGGCAGCGTAAATGTCGCAATATAGATGGCATAGAGCAGGTTCGAGCCCGTGTAATCCAGTACGAGCAGGCTCAGCGCGAAGCCGGACATCGAATTGCCCAGCATCGAGATCACGCTGCCCAATGTGATGATAGTGAAATCCCGCGTCCACAGCGGTGAGACCGGAGCTGGCGCGGGAGAAGAGGATTCGTTCATAGAAATAGCCTCCTTCCGGCTTAAGAGCGCAAACAAAAGCCCGCTCGATGCGGGAGGGGGGACGGAAATCAACTGTATTATAAAGGATTTCGATAAAAGAATCAACTATAATTCCACCAAATATGGACAAATGCACAAATGCTGCCCCTGCTTTGTGCGGCACAGAGGGAGTGTCCGCTTGCCGAGAAGCATGACGTGTGCTATAATACCGCCAAACGAAAATAAACTGTGGAGGACATCACCATGCAACATGCACCGGCAAGAGAACTGCTGCATTTTATCAAAAATAGCCCCACCTGCTACCATGTGACCGAGAACATCCGCCAAAAGCTCCTCGCAAACGGCTATACCGAGCTTTCCGAACGCGAACGCTGGGAGGTAGCCCCCGGCGGGAAGTATTTCGTCCGCCGCAACGGCTCGAGCACCATCGCCTTCCGCGTGCCGGAGATGATCGACGGCGGCTTCGCCATGGCTGCGGCGCACTCCGACTCGCCAGCGTTCCGTTTAAAAGAGCATCCCGACCGCCGCAGCGCGCATTATGTCCAGCTCTCGACCGAAAAATACGGCGGCATGCTGATGTCCACGTGGTTCGACCGCCCACTCTCCGTCGCGGGCCGCGTCTTCGTGCGCGCAAACGGCGAGATCGTCGAAAAACTCGTGAGCGTCGACCGCGACCTGCTCGTCATTCCCAATGTCGCCATCCACATGAACCGCACGGCGAACGACGGCATGAAGTACCTCGCGAATATCGACACGCTGCCGCTGCTCGGCGGTAAAGACAGCGGCGGCATCCTGCCCATCGTCGCCAAAGCCGCGGACGTTGCAGAAAACGACATCCTCGGCAGCGACCTGTTCCTCTACTGCCGCGGCGAGGGGACGCTGCTTGGCGAGAACGAGGAGTACATCCTTTCTCCCAAGCTCGACGATCTCGAGTGCGCCTGCGGCTGCCTCGAGGGCTTCCTTGCGGCGAAGGAGAGCGGAAATATCGCCGTCTGCTGCATTTTCGACAATGAAGAGGTCGGCTCGTCCACCAAGCAGGGTGCGGGCTCGACGTTCCTGCGCGACACGCTGCGCCGCATCGCCCTGTGCCTCGGAAAGGACGAGCAGGAGCTCCAGATGATGCTCGCGCGCAGCTTCCTCGTCTCGGCGGACAACGCGCACGCCCAGCACCCCAACCACGGTGAATACGCCGACCCCGACAACTGCCCGTATATGAACGAGGGCGTCGTCATCAAGTTCAACGCCAATCAGCGCTACGCGACCGATGGCCGCTCCTGCGCTATTTTCCGCGCCGTGTGCGAAAACGCGGGCGTTCCCACGCAGGTCATGTCCAACCGCTCCGACCTTCCCGGCGGCTCGACGCTCGGTTCGATCTCCGATACGCTCGTGCCGGTCAGCACGGTGGACATCGGCCTGCCCCAGCTCGCGATGCACTCTTCGTGGGAGACCGCGGGCGTGCAGGACTATGAATTCCTGATCCGCGCGATGACGGAGTATTTCGGCAGCGCACTGTAAGAGACCTGCCGAAACGGTAGACAAAAGCACGGAAACATGCTAAAATAAAACGATTTTTGATCAAATACGCTTTCAACGACAGAAAGGAAATATATCATGGACGTTAAGGAAATTCTCAAGCACGTTGACCATACCCTCCTCAAGCAGACCGCCACCTGGGAGGACATCAAGCAGATCTGTGACGACGGCATCAAATACGGCTGCGCGAGCGTCTGCATCCCGCAGACCTATGTGAATCACGCCGCGCACTACGTCGCCGAGCAGCAGCACTATGGCTTCGGCCAGCTGCCCATCTGCACGGTCATCGGCTTCCCCAACGGCTACACGCCCAGCGGCATCAAGTGCATGGAGGCCGAGTCCGCCGTCGCCGACGGCGCGACCGAGATCGACATGGTCATCAACCTCGGCTGGGTCAAGGAGGGCCAGTACGACAAGATCCTTCAGGAGATCAACTCTGTGAAAATCTCCTGCCACAGCAACATCTTAAAGGTCATCATCGAGACCTGCCTGCTCACCGACGAAGAGAAGATCAAGCTCTGCGAGGTCGTCTCCAATTCTCACGCCGACTATATCAAGACCTCCACGGGCTTTGCCGGCGGCGGCGCGACCCGCGAGGATGTCGCCCTCATGGCCGCCCACATGACCAACGGCAAGAAGATCAAGGCCGCCGGCGGCATCGCGAGCCTGCAGGACGCCGAAGATTTCCTCAAGCTCGGCGCCGACCGCCTCGGCACGTCCCGCATCGTCAAGGCCGTCAAGGAGCTCGAGGCCAAGGGCGAACTTTAAGAAAGGGGAGGGCTCAATATGCCGACTCCGCATAACAGCGCGAAAAAGGGCGACTTCGCCAAGACCGTTCTGATGCCCGGCGACCCGCTGCGCGCGAAATTCATCGCCGAAACATTTTTAGATGAACCAAAGCTCGTCAACAACGTCCGCGGCGTGCAGGGCTACACAGGCACCTACAAGGGCGTTCCCGTCAGCGTGATGGCCAGCGGCATGGGGATGCCGTCCATCGGTATCTACTCCTACGAGCTGTTCACGCAGTACGATGTCGAGAGCATCATCCGAGTGGGTTCGGCGGGCGCGCTGCAAAAGGACTTGAAGCTCGGTGACGTGGTCGCGGGCATGGGTGCGTGCACCAACTCGAACTACGCCGCGCAGTACGGACTTGGCGGCACATTTGCCCCCATCGCGGACTTTCAGCTGCTCTCCGCCGCCGTTGAATCGGCGAAGGAGCTCGGCGTCCGCATGGACGTCGGCAACCTCTACTCGTCCGACACGTTCTACGACGCGTCGAACCCGTCGCTCAAGTGGGCGGACATGGGCGTGCTCGCCATCGAGATGGAGGCCGCCGCCCTCTACTGCAACGCCGCCTATACGAAAAAGCGCGGACTTTCCCTCTGCTCGATCTCCGACAATATCCTCACCGGCGAGGAGCTTTCGCCCGAGGCGCGGCAGACGAGCTTCACCGCCATGATGAAAATCGCGCTCGAAACAGCCGTGAAGATGGCGGCAGAATCCCAAAAGTAAGGAGATTATCATGCTATGCGCGTGATCGATATTGAAAACATTGTGACCAACATGAAGGACGACACCCGCTTCGTCCTGCGCTGCGAGGAGGTCTTTCACGACAAGATCAGCTCCGCCGCGGCGAGCATTTTAATGAACAAGGGGCAAAAGCCCATCGTCTGCCTGACGGGCCCGAGCGGTTCGGGCAAGACGACGACGGCGATGCGCCTTCGCGAATACCTCGAAAACCTCGGCGTCAAGGTCTGCATGCTCAGCATGGATAACTTTTTCCTGCCGCTTGATCAGCGCCCGCCCGAGGCGAGCGACTGGGAGTCGCCCTACTGCGTGAACCGCGATTTACTCATCGAGGATATCCACCGCCTGATGGACGGCGAGCTCGTGGAGCTGCCGGTCTACGACTTCAAAGCCGGCGGCGTCGGCGGCTACAAGCCCATGCAGGGCGACAAGGACGCCGTCATCATCGCCGAGGGCATCCACATGCTCAACCCGCTGATTTTCGACCAGCTCAGAAGCGAAGCTACGGGCGTTTACGTTGCCCCGCGTACGCGCATCATCACGCACAAGGACCGCATCGTTCGTCCCGAGCAGCTGCGCGTGGCGCGCCGCATGATCCGCGACTATCAGGGCCGCGGCCATTCGCTGCGTCAGACCGTCGAGCGCGCCGAGAGTGTCGACCGCGGCGAGCTCAACTACATCATGCCGAACAAGCCGAACGCGAGCATCCACATCGACACGTTCCACGACTACGAGCCGTGCATCCTCGCGCGGTATTTGAAGGAGATCCCCGAGTTTTACAGCCAGCTCGACGATCAGTTTATCGCCGAGCACGGGCTGAGCGACCTGATGGACGTTGTCAACTCCGTGCCGTCGCTGCGCACGGACTATGTCCCGCGCGACTCCATCGTGCGAGAGTTCGTCGGCGGCAGCTGCTTTGAGTATTAAATCGGCAAAAACAGACAACGAACTGTAATTTCTAATTTTGATAATACGAAACGTAATCGAAATTTGGCGCTTTTGCGCGAAAAGGGGAGGAAGAGCGAATGCATTCTGACGAGCGGCGAAAGGCCATTGCCGACGTGCTGCGCGCGGCGGACGCGCCGGTCAGCGCCTCCGCGCTGGCGGAAAAATTCTCCGTCTCGCGCCAGATCATCGTGGGCGATATCGCGCTGCTGCGCTCCTCGGGCGAGGAAATTCTCGCCACTCCGCGCGGCTATGTGACGCCGAAGGAGGCGCGCGGCATCCTCCGCCGTGTCGCCGTGAAGCACACGCCGCAGGAGATGGAAGCCGAGCTCAACGCCATCGTCGACAACGGTTGCACGGTCATCGACGTCATCGTCGACCACCCCATCTACGGCCAGCTCACCGGCCCGCTGCAAATTTCGAACCGCTACGAGGTCAGCCAGTTCATTGAGCGCTGCAAAAAGGCGGAGCCGCTGTCCAGTCTCACCGACGGCATCCACCTGCACACGCTCTCCTGTCCCGACGAGGCGGCGTTCGAGCGCACGAAGAGTGCGCTGCGCGCACTGCGCGTCCTGCTGGAGGAAAACGGAAATTAAGGGTTGACAATCCTCACACAAGCGAGTATAGTGTCATGTGCACGTGTCAAGACACCTGCACATGACACTATTTTATTTTTTAGGCTGTGAGGATATCATGGAAAAATTCAAAGCGTTCTGCAAACGCAAAAACATTGAAGTTTCGGCCAAGCGCTACGGCATCGATGCGCTCGGAGCAATGGCGCAGGGCCTCTTCTGCTCGCTGCTCATCGGCACGATCATCAAGACGCTCGGCGCGCAGCTGGGCGTTCCGTTTCTGACGGACATCGGCACCTATGCGATGTCCGTCTCCGGCCCTGCGATGGCCATTGCCATCGGCTACGCGCTGCAGGCACCCCCGATGGTGCTCTTCTCCCTCGCGGCGGTGGGCCATGCGGCCAACGCCGAGGGCGGCGCAGGCGGCCCGCTCGCCGTGCTCATCATCGCGATCCTTGCCGCCGAGTGCGGCAAGGCCGTGAGCAAGGAGACGAAGATCGACATTTTGGTCACGCCCGCCGTGACCATCCTGGTCGGCGTCGCGCTCGCCAAGTGGATCGCCCCGCCCATCGGCACGGCGGCCTCGGCGTTTGGCATTATCATCGACAATGCGACCAAGCTCCAGCCGTTCTGGATGGGCATCGCGGTCTCTGTGCTTGTCGGCGTCGCGCTCACGCTGCCGATCTCTTCCGCCGCCATCTGCTCGGTGCTGGGCCTGACGGGCCTTGCCGGCGGCGCGGCCGTCGCAGGCTGCTGCGCGCAGATGGTCGGCTTCGCCGTGATGAGCTTTAAGGAAAATCGCTGGGGCGGCCTTGTCTCTCAGGGCCTCGGCACGTCGATGCTCCAGATGCCGAACATTGTCAGAAATCCCCGCGTCTGGATCGCGCCGACGCTCGCCTCCGCCATCACTGGCCCCATCGCCACGTGCGTGTTCCATCTTGAGATGAACGGTGCGCCGATCAACTCCGGTATGGGCACCTGCGGCCTGTGCGGCCTCATCGGCGTGTGGACGGGCTGGGTCTCCCCGAGCGAGGAGGCTGTCGCCAAGGGTGCGGCGGCCATGAGCCCAACGGGCTTTGACTGGCTGGGCCTCATCCTCGTCGCCATCGTGCTGCCCGCCATCCTTGCTCCGCTTATCAATATGGTCTGCCGCCGCCTCGGCTGGGTCAAGGACGGCGACCTGAAGCTCGACTGAGAAAATAACGTGTAAAAAGTGTGGACTTTTTGTAAAGAATCCCATCAATTATCACAAAAAAAGTAAAATTGGGGAGAATCGGACTTGATTCTCCCCTTTGCTTTTGCTATACTGTCAGACGAAGTGCGTCCGCACTTCAAAATAAACCGGAGAGCGGCCCGCCGCCGACCGGAAAAATAAGGAAGGATAGAAGAATGAAGAAGTTTTTTGCGCTGCTTCTCGCTCTCGTCATGGTTCTGTCCCTCGTTGCCTGCGGTGATAAGAAGACCGACGACAATCAGGGCGACACCAACACTGACGATCAGCAGGGCGGGACCACCACTTACACCAATCCTGACGATATCGACGACAACATGACGTCCGAAGACGGCAAGTATGAGATCGCGTTCGTCACCGACGTCGGCCAGCTGAAGGATAAGTCCTTCAACCAGGGCACCTTCGACGGCGTGAAGCTCTATGCCGCCAACAACGGCCTGAGCTACAAGTACTATCAGCCCGCCAACGGCGATCAGGCTACCGATGACGACCGTTACGACGCCATGAAGGCTGCCGTGGACGGCGGCGCCAAGGTCGTTGTCTGCGCCGGCTTCATGCAGGGTGCTGCCCTCGCCAGAGCTGCGGCTGAATTCACCGACACTTCTTTCGTTTTCATTGATGGTGACCCTGTTGCGGACGAGAACGGCAATGTTCTCTCCAATGTCGCGGCTGTTGCATTCTGCGAAGAGCAGTGCGGCTACTTCGCTGGTTACGCTGTCGTCAAGGAAGGCTATGAGAAGCTCGGCTTCACCGGCGGCGGCGGCGGCACGAACCCCGCCTGCATCCGTTACGGCTGGGGCTTTGCTCAGGGCGCGAACGATGCTGCCAAGGAAATGGATAAGACCGTCGACCTGAACTACTCCTGGGAGTACGGCGCTTCCTTCCAGGCTTCCCCCGAGCTGCAGACCATGGTCTCCGGCTGGTACTCCAACGGCACTGAGATCGTCTTTGCCTGCGGCGGCTCCATGTTCCAGTCCGTCGCTGCTGCCGCTTCCGCTGAGGACGGCAAGGTCGTCGGCGTCGACGTCGACCAGTCCAGCGAGTCCGACACCGTTGTGACCTCCGCTATGAAGGGTCTGAGCGACGCTGCCGAGTGGGCCATCGCCAAGGTCTACGACGGCACCTTCTCCGAGATTGGTGGCGTTAAGACCGCTCTCGGTGTTACCGAGAACGCTGTTGGCCTGCCGACCGCTACCTGGTCCATGGAGAACTTCTCCGTTGCCGACTATGAAGACCTCTTCCAGAAGGTCCTCAACGGTGACATCACCATCGACAACAACTCCGAGATGGCCAACCCCGCTGAGGGCGGCCTGACCAACGTCAACGTCAACTACATCGGCGGCTAATTCCCAATAGCGCATACATAAAAAGAACGGAAGACTTCGGTCTTCCGTTCTTTTTCACATTTCTGACAGGGAAAGACATGCGAAAACCTTTTGCTTTTCATCGGGAAACGTGATATAGTATAATGTAATTATGGTTTCCGTCCTCGCAGCGCAGCGCGTGCGGGCCATCAAAACGGAAGGAGGGCGAAAAAACTTGGAGAATCAGTACGCGATCGAGATGCTGAACATCACCAAAAAATTCCCCGGTATTATCGCCAACGACAACATCACCTTACAGCTCAAAAAGGGCGAGATCCACGCCCTGCTCGGTGAAAACGGCGCGGGAAAATCGACGCTGATGTCGGTTCTTTTCGGCCTTTATCAGCCGGAGGAGGGTATCATCAAAAAGGACGGCAAGGTCGTGTCCATCAAGGACCCGAACGACGCCACCGCGCTCGGCATCGGCATGGTGCACCAGCATTTCAAGCTGGTGGACGTTTTTACGGTGCTCGACAACATCATCCTCGGCGCGGAGACGACGAAGTGCGGCTTTTTGCAGAAGAAGGAGGCGCGCAAAAAGGTCGAAGAGATCTCGAAGCGCTACGGCCTGAACGTCGACCTTGACGCCAAGGTCGAGGATATCACGGTCGGCATGCAGCAGCGCGTCGAAATTCTGAAGATGCTGTATCGCGACAACGAGATCCTCATCTTCGACGAGCCGACCGCGGTGCTTACCCCGCAGGAGATCGAAGAGCTCATGGCCACGATGAAGGAGTTTGCCCGCGAAGGCAAATCCATCCTCTTCATCTCCCACAAGCTCAACGAGATCATGGAGGTCTCCGACCGCGTGAGCGTCCTGCGCAAGGGCAAGTATATCGGCACGGTCAACACGAGCGAGACCACCAAGCAGGAGCTTTCCAACATGATGGTCGGCCGCCCCGTGCAGCTCGAGGTCACGAAGGACGAGGCCAAGCCTGCGGGCGAGGTCTTGAAGGTCGACCACCTCTGCGTCCACTCCCACGTGCAGAAGCGCAACGCCGTGAACGATGTTTCGTTCACCGTCCGCGCGGGAGAGATCGTCTGCATCGCCGGTATCGACGGCAATGGTCAGACGGAGCTTGTCTATGGCCTGACAGGCCTTGACAAGCCGTCCTCCGGCACGATCACCCTCTGCGGCAAGGATATCTCTCATGCTTCTATCCGCCACCGCGGCGAGCACATGAGCCACATTCCCGAAGACCGCCACAAGCACGGCCTCGTGCTCGACTTCACACTCGAGCAGAACATGGTGCTCCAGCGCTTCAACGAGCCGCGCTTTGAAAACCACGGCTTTATCAACAACAAGGCTGTGCGCGACTATGCCAACTACCTGATCGACAAGTTCGACGTGCGCAGCGGCCAGGGCGCGATTACGCGCGCGCGTTCCATGTCCGGCGGCAACCAGCAGAAGGCCATCATCGCCCGCGAGGTCGACCGCGACAAGGACCTCATCGTCGCCGTGCAGCCCACGCGCGGCCTTGACGTCGGCGCCATCGAATTCATCCACAGCCAGCTCGTCGCCGAGCGCGACCGCGGCAAGGCGATCTTGCTCGTCTCGCTCGAGCTGGACGAGGTCATGAGCCTCTCTGACCGCATCCTCGTCATGTACGAGGGTGAGATCGTCGGCGAGCTCGACCCGAAGAAAACCACCGTCGAAGAGCTCGGCCTTTACATGGCCGGCGCCAAGCGCATGGCGAAGGAGGAGGCGGCCGTATGAAAAAAGAACACTTCCTGCAAAGCGAAGGCTTTAAGACCGTCGCGGCGTCCGTCCTCTCGATCCTGATTGGCCTCGCCGTCGGCAGCATCGTCATTTTGATCGTCGGTCTCACGAGCCCGAACCTCTCGCTCTCCTCGGCGTGGGACGGCATCCGCATCGTGTTCGGTGGCCTGTTCTCCACGGGACGCGACGCCTCCGGCACGCTGACGTGGGGCTTCAACCCGACGAATATCGGCAACATGCTCTTCCGTGCCGCGCCGCTCATCATGACGGGCCTTTCCGTCGGCATGGCGTATAAAACAGGCCTTTTCAACATCGGCGCGCCGGGCCAGTACCTCATCGGTACGCTCGTGTCGCTCTCCATCGCCCTCGGCCTTCCGTCCGAGACGATGTCCACCACGCTCATCTGGCTGCTCGCCTTCCTCGGCGGCACGCTCGCGGGCGCGATCTGGGGCGCGATCCCCGGCCTTTTCAAGGCCCTGCTCAACATCAACGAGGTGCTCGCCTGCATCATGACGAACTGGATCGCGGCGAACCTCGTCACATGGCTCTTTGATATCAGCAACTTTAAGAACGTCACCGAGTCCACCAAGACCGGCTACATCTACAAGACGACCTACAACGGCGTTGCCACCGCGAAGATGGGCCTTGACAAGCTCTTCCCGAACTCCCAGGTCAACGGCGGCATCCTCATCGCCATCGTCTTTGCAATCGCCGTTTACGTGATGATGTCCAAGACGACGTTCGGCTATCAGCTCAAAGCCTGCGGCTCCAACCGTCATGCCGCGCGCTACGCCGGTATCGCCGACAAGCGTAACATCGTCATCTCCATGGCGATCGCGGGCGGACTGAGCGCGGCGGGCGCTTCGCTCTACTATCTCTCCGGCAACACAGAGTTCTTCTGGTCCACGTACCAGTCGCTCCCTGCCATCGGCTTCAACGGCATCCCTGTTGCGATGCTCGCCTCCTGTAACCCCATCGGCATCATCTTCACGGCGCTGTTCATGTCGATGCTCGATATCTCGGGCCTGCAGCTGACGAACCTGACGGCCTATAACGAGTACATCACGAATGTCATCATCGCCGTCATCGTGTACCTGAGCGCCTTCTCGCTGGTCATCAAGATGTGGATCGGCAAGCTCAGCAAAAAGAAGGACGACGGCGCGGATGCCAACGCGGAGCCCGCACCGGCGGCAGCTTCCGCACCAGCCGGTGCACAAGCGGAAACGGAGAAAGGAGGCGACGCGAAATGACATTCCTCATTCAGCAGACGCTCATTTATGCCGTCCCTCTGATGATCGTGGCGCTTGCGGGCGTGTTCGCCGAGCGCAGCGGTATCATCAACCTGGCGCTCGAAGGTATCATGGTCTTCGGCGCATTCATCGGCGTCTGGTTCGTGCGCATTTTGCAGACGAGCGACGCCATCCTCTCCCTCAAGCAGAGCGGCAACTGGGTCGCACTTCAGGGCGTGGAGCTTCTCACGATGCTGGTCGCGGCGGCCTTCGGCGCGCTGTTCTCGCTGCTTCTGAGCTTTGCCTCTATCAACCTGCGTGCCGACCAGACCATCGGCGGCACGGCGCTGAACCTGATGGCCCCCGCACTGGTGCTGTTCTTCATCCGCATCATCGCCAACCAGAATACGCTGCAGATGCTCACGGGCGACGCGGCGAGCTGGTTCATGATCAAAAAGTCTACGCTCGGCATCGACAAGAACACCGACCTCGGCTTTTTCGGCGAGACGTTCGTCAACAAGGTCTACCTTGCGACCTACGTCTGCATCCTGCTTTTCATCATCCTGTCGATCCTGCTCTATAAGACGCGCTTCGGCCTGCGCCTGCGTGCCTGCGGCGAAAATCCCCAGGCGGCGGATTCGCTGGGCATCAACGTCTACAAGATGCGCTACGCGGGCACGACCATTTCCGGCGCGCTCGCGGGCATGGGCGGCTTCGTCTATGCGCTGACGACCGCAAACTGCGCCTCGAACGGCGACGTTGCGGGCTTCGGCTTCCTCGCACTGGCCGTTATGATCTTCGGCAACTGGAAGCCCGTGAATATCGCGGTCTCCTCGCTGCTGTTCGGCCTCTTCAAGTGCATCGCGGCGAGCTACGCGAGCATCGACATCAACGGCGACGGCGTCTTCATGTTGGCGGAGATCGGCATCAGCGCCCATCTCTACCGCATGCTGCCCTACATTGTCACGCTGCTCGTGCTGGCGTTCACGTCCAAGAGCTCCCGCGCCCCCAAGGCCGAGGGCATCCCCTACGACAAGGGCCAGCGGTAACGTACATCAAAAAGCGGTATGGCAGTGCCATACCGCTTTTTTGCAAACGAAATCTATGGAGAGAACTATGGAGATCAGAGAAATTACGACTCCCGATGAAAAGCGGCGCATTACGCGCTTTATTTTAGAATCACTGCCCGACTGGTTTGGTATTCCAGAGGCGCGCGAGGAATACATCGAAAAGAGTGTTAAGCAGCCGTTTTTCGCCGCGTTCGACGGCGAGAACGCCGTCGGCTTCCTTTACCTTGCCGAAACGGGGAGGGATACGGCGGAACTCTATGTCATGGGTGTGCTGAAAGAATACCACCGCCGCGGCGTCGGCAAGATGCTCTTTGCCGCAGCGAAGCAGCGGGCGAAGGAGCTTGGCTACTCATTTTTGCAGGTCAAGACCGTGCAGATGGGGAAGTACCCTGAGTACGACGCGACGAACCGCTTCTATCTCGCCCTCGGTTTTGGCGAGTTTGAGGTATTCCCGACGCTCTGGGACGAGTGGAACCCGTGTCAAATCTACGTGATGAGCCTGAAATAAGAAAATGTTGGAACTTTTTCCCGCCGTTTTGCGTCTATAAAAGCAGAAAAACAGGGGAGGGAAGCATATGACCGTCCGCGAACCGAAAAAACGCTCTAATTTGCGGCTGAAGCTCGGCGGCGCGTATTTCAGCGCGCAGCGAAAACTCAGATGGCTTTCGATGCGGAAGCATTTTGCGCGCGAGCGCAGCGGGGAAGACTTAGCATATCAGGCGTTTTCCCACCATACGCCGCTCATGCGAAAGCTCAAGGACGTCGACATGCAGCTCCAGCGCAACAAGGTGACGAATCTCCGCCTCGCCTGTGCGCGGCTCGACGGGCTTTTGCTGCGCCCCGGTGAAACGATGAGCTACTGGTATCTCATCGGAAAGCCGACGGCGGGGAAGGGGTATCTGCCCGGCATGATCCTGCGCAACGGCGGGTATCTGGCCGCGACGGGCGGCGGGCTCTGCCAGCTCTCAAACCTCATCTACTGGATGACGCTGCACACGCCGCTCACGGTCGTCGAGCGCCACCGCCACGGCTACGACGTCTTTCCCGACGCGAACCGCACGCAGCCCTTCGGCAGCGGTGCGACCTGCTTTTACCCCTATCTTGACCTGATGATCCGCAACGACACACAGGACACCTATCAGATGCGCGTCCGCGTCGGCAAAACAGACCTTGAGGGCGAGTGGCGCGTGAGCGCCGAGCCGACCGAGCGCTATGCGGTCGTCGAGCGCAACCACGAGATGCGCGCGGAGTACTGGGGCGGCTACATCCGCCACAACGAGCTCTACCGGCAGACGTTTGATTTGCAGGGCAAGCTGCTCGCGGAGACGCCTGTCGCCGTGAACGACGCGGTGATGATGTATTCGCCGTATCTGGAAGAAAGCAAAAAGGAAGGCTGACAAAGTCAACCTTCCTTTTATCTTATTCAGCCGTTTCGTCCGCCTCTTCGGGCGTATCCTCTTCCTCGGGCTCCTCCCACGGCTGCATCGTGGCGACGCAGCGGTTGATGTTCTTGCCCTCGGCATAGAATTTGGCCTCGTAGTCGGTCATCACGCCGCGCTGTCCGTTCGCGTGCAGATCGCGTGTGACCTCAGAGAGTTCGAAGCCAAACTGCGGGATCTCCTCGATCGACCACTCAAACAGCGGGTCGTTGTCGGTCTTGAAATGAATTTGGCCGTTGTCCTTGAGCACCTTGCGGTAGAGCTTCAAGAAATTGCCGTGCGTCAGCCGGCGCTTGGCCTGCCGCTTGGGAGGCCACGGGTCGCAGAAGTTGACATAGATGCGGTCGACCTCGCCTGCATCGAAAATTTCGGGCAGCTGGTTGGCGTCGATGTCGATGAAGAAGACGTTGTGCAGCTCTGCCTTCGCCGCGCGCTCCATCGCGACGACCATCGCGTCGGGCACCTTTTCGACCGCGATGAGCAGCACGTCGGGCTCCGCCGCGGCCGTCTCGACGGTGAAGCGGCCCTTGCCGCAGCCGAGCTCCACGCGGATCTCCTTCGCCTCGGGCATCAAGTCGTGCCAGCGGCCCTTGCGCTCGTAGGGGTCCTTGATCTGATACGCCCCGCACCGCTCCATGCGGGGAAGCAGGTTTTTCTTTTTGCGCATTCGCATAGAATGAACCTCGTTTTCCTATAATTAAAGCCTATCATATCGAAAATTGGTGCAAGAGACAAGTCATTTTAAAAATTTTATACAAGAGTTGCTGCATTGGGAGAAAAGATCATTAAAAATGCAACGTTTCTTGCAATGACACCGGAAAAGTGTGAAACTTTTTTGAAAAAAGTGATTTTTCTCTTGCAAATATGCCTTGCCGCCCATATAATAGGGGGCAGTTGAAGAAGACAGGAGGAGACACATGATGTCTTTTGTCAAATATGAACCCAAGGGCAACATTGCCTATCTCATCATTGACCGCGAAAAGGCGCTCAACGCGCTCAATTCTCAGGTGCTCGCCGATCTCGATGCCGCGCTTGACGCGGTGAACTTAAGCGAGATCCGCTGCCTGATCGTCCGCGGCGCGGGCGAGAAGTCCTTTGTCGCCGGCGCGGACATCGCGCAGATGAAGGAACTCAGCAAGGAGGAGGCCGAGGCCTTCGGCAAGCAGGGCAACGACGTCATGCGCAAGCTCGAAGCGTTCCCCATCCCGACGATCGCGGCGGTGGGCGGCTATGCCCTCGGCGGCGGCTGCGAGCTCGCGATGAGCTGCGACTTCCGCATCTGCTCCGATACCGCCGTCTTCGGCCAGCCCGAGACAGGCCTTGGCATCACTCCGGGCTTTGGCGGCACACAGCGCCTTGCCCGCCTCGTCGGCTCCGGCATGGCCAAGCAGATGATCTACACCGCCCGCAATATCAAGGCGGACGAGGCCTACCGCATCGGCCTTGTCAACGCGGTCTATCCGCTTTCTGACCTCTACGCCGCGGCGGAAAAGCTCGCCGGCCAGATCGCTGGCAACGCGCCCATCGCGGTGCGCGCGTCCAAGCAGGCCATCAACGACGGTCTTCAGGTCGACATTGACCGCGCCGTCGTGATCGAGGAGAAGGCCTTCGGCTCCTGCTTCCAGAGCGCCGACCAGCAGGAGGGCATGGGCGCCTTCCTCGAAAAGCGCAAGCACGAGCCCTTTATCAACAAGTGATTCCATAGAATTATCTATTTATATTGTAGGAGGATACACACAATGAAAGTTGCAGTTTTCGGCGCCGGCACCATGGGCAGCGGCATCGCTCAGGTCTTCGCGGCCAAGGGCCACACCGCTCTGATGTACGCTTCCAGCGTCGCTTCCGCTCAGCGCCACAAGGATAAGCTCGCCGCTTCCCTGCAGAAGCGCGTCGAGAAGGGCAAGATGACCGAAGAGGCCAAGGACGCCATCCTGAACAACATCCTCGTCGAGGAGAAGTCTGCCGCGGCGGACGCCGACCTCGTCATCGAGTGCGTGGCGGAGAACATGGACACCAAGCGTCAGCTCCTCGGCGAGCTCGACGCGATGTGCAAGGAGAGCACCGTCTTCGCGACCAACACCTCTTCTCTGTCTGTCACCGAGATGGGTCTCGGCCTCAAGCACGCCGTCATCGGCATGCACTTCTTCAACCCCGTGCCCAGCATGAAGCTCGTTGAGGTCATCCGCGGCGCCAACACCACGCAGGAGACCTTCGACTTCATCTACAACCTCTCCAAGGAGATCGGCAAGGAGCCTGTCGAGGTCGCTGAGGCTCCGGGCTTCGTCGTCAACAAGATCCTGATCCCGATGATCAACGAGGCCATCGGCCTGGTCGAGACCGGCGTTGCCTCTGTCGAGGATATCGACAAGGCCATGATGCTCGGCGCGAACCACCCCATGGGCCCCCTCGCCCTGGGCGACTTCATCGGCCTTGACGTGTGCCTCGCCATCATGAACGTCCTCTACAGCGAGACCGGCGATCCGAAGTATCGTCCCGCTCTGCTGCTCAAGAAGATGGTCCGCGGCGGCCAGCTCGGCAAGAAGTCCGGCAAGGGCTTCTACGATTACAGCAAGAAGTAATCCGTCCCTAAAAGGATAAAAAGGAGAGGCAGTTTACAAAAACTGCCTCCCCTTTTCTCTTTTGGAATGGAAAGGATTCCTGAAAATGACAGAAAACTGTCATAAAAGGAACGGAAATGTCAAAAAGGCTTTAATGAATTCGGCGAAAAGCACGAATTCCAAAAAGGAATGATAGTTCCCCTTGCGAAAATGAAACGCACAGGATATAATGAAAGTCACGGAACTGATTTGTGAAAAATTAGACAATCCAATTATTTTTATAGTGAAGGAGCAAAAGACTATGGATTTCCATCTGTCCAAAGAACATCTGCTGGTCCGCAAAATGTATCGCGAATTTGCAGAAAATGAAGTCAAGCCTTTAGCTGAGGAACTCGATGAGGAAGAGCGCTTCCCCATGGAGACCGTCGAAAAGATGGCCAAGCTCGGCATGATGGGTATTTACTTCCCGAAGCAGTACGGCGGCGCCGGCGGCGATGTTCTCAGTTATGCCATGTGCGTGGAGGAGCTCGCTAAGGTTTGCGGCACCACCGCTGTTATCGTTTCCGCCCACACCTCCCTCTGCTGCGCTCCCATTTTCGAGAACGGCACCGAGGAGCAGAAGATGAAGTATCTGCCTGACCTTCTGTCCGGCCGCAAGATCGGCGCGTTCGGTCTGACCGAGCCCGGCGCCGGTACCGACGCCTCCGGCCAGCAGACCACCGCTGTCAAGAACGAGAACGGCGACTACGTCCTCAACGGCAGCAAGTGCTTCATCACCAACGGTAACGTTGCCTCCACTTTCGTCGTGTTCGCCATGACCGACAAGAGCAAGGGCAACCACGGTATCACCGCCTTCATCGTTGAGAAGGACTTCCCCGGCTTCTCCACCGGTAAGCACGAGAAGAAGATGGGTATCCGCGGCAGCTCTACCTGCGACCTCGTCTTCGAAGACTGCGTCGTCCCCAAGGAGAACCTGCTCGGTAAGGAAGGCGAAGGCTTCAAGATCGCCATGAAGACCCTCGACGGCGGCCGTATCGGTATCGCCTCCCAGGCTCTCGGTCTTGCCGAAGGCGCCATCAACGAGGCTGTCAAGTACACCAAGGAGCGTATCCAGTTTGGTCGCCGCCTGAGCCAGTTCCAGAACACCCAGTTCCAGCTGGCCGACATGCACACCCGCACTCAGGCTGCCCAGTACCTCGTTTACGCTGCCGCTATGAAGAAGCAGAATCACGAGGATTACTCCATGGACGCTGCCATGGCCAAGCTCTTCGCGGCCGAGACCGCTTCCGACGTCACCCGCCGCGCTGTTCAGCTCTTCGGCGGCTATGGCTACACCCGTGAGTATCCCGTTGAGCGCATGATGCGCGATGCCAAGATCACCGAGATCTACGAGGGCACTTCCGAAGTCCAGCGTATGGTCGTTGCCAAGTATCTTGGTGTGAACTAAAAAAGGAGGTAAAGATATAATGAAGATTCTTGTTTGCGTTAAGCAGGTCCCCGATACCTCCGGTAAGGTTGCCGTCAATCCCGATGGTACCCTGAACCGCGCTTCCATGCAGACCATCATCAACCCCGATGATATGAACGCCGTTGAGGCCGCTCTCAAGCTCAAGGATGAGCTGGGCTGCAAGGTCACCGTCGTCACCATGGGTCCCCCGCCGGCAGAAGGTATGCTGCGCGAGCTGATGGCCATGGGCGCTGATGACGGCTATCTCGTTTCTGCCCGTGAATTCGGCGGTTCCGATACTTACGCCACCTCCCAGATCCTTGCCGCCGCTCTCGACACCATCGGTCTCGATGACGACGACATCGTCTTCTGCGGCCGTCAGGCTATCGATGGTGATACCGCTCAGGTCGGTCCTCAGATCGCTGAGAAGCTGCACCTGCCCCAGATCACCTACGCCGCCGATGTGAAGAAGGAAGGCGACACCCTGACCGTCAAGCGCATGCTCGAGGACGGCTACATGACCATCAAGGCGCAGACTCCGTGCCTGATCACCTGCATCAAGGAGCTCAATACTCCGCGTTACATGAGCGTCTCCGGTGTGTTTGAGTGCTACTCCAAGCCCATGACCGTTCTGGACTACAACGCCCTGAAGGATCACCCCCTCATCGACGCTACCACCATCGGCCTCAAGGGCTCCCCGACCAACATCCTGACCTCCTTCACGCCTCCCCAGAAGGGCGCCGGTCAGATGCTCGAGGGCAACGACATGGCTACCTGCGAGAAGCTCGCCGGTATCCTGCTCGAAAAACACATCATTTAAGGAAAGGAGATCAATACGATGCGTAACGAAGTGAAACTTGCTAATCCCAACTATGACTCCTCCAAGATCGAAGAGTTCAAGAACGTATGGGTCTTCTGCGAACAGCGTCAGGGCCAGATGATGTCCACCTCCTATGAGCTGATCTCCGAAGGCCGCAAGCTGGCGGACGAGCTGGGCGTGAAGCTCTGCGGTCTGCTGGTCGGCGACAATGTCGGCGATCTCGCCGAGAGCATTGGCGGCTACGGCGCTGATGAGGTCATCGTCTGCGACCACCCCCTGCTCAAGAACTACACCACCGACGCTTATTCCAAGGTCATCTGCGACGTCATCTCCGAGATGAAGCCCGAGGCCTTCCTCATCGGCGCGACCAACATCGGCCGTGACCTCGGCCCCCGCTGCGCAGCCCGTCTGCACACCGGTCTCTGCGCCGACTGCACCCACCTCGACGTTGACATGCCCATCTACAAGGACTTCCTGCGCGGCGCTTCCACGCTGCCCGAGGCCAAGATCGACGGCATGGCCACCGCGAAGGTCATGGGTAAGGACCACGATGTCTCTCGCGACCTGAAGATGACCCGTCCCGCGTTCGGCGGCAACCTGATGGCTACCATCATCTGCCCGCGCTTCCGTCCCTCCATGGCGACGGTCCGTCCCGGCGTTATGAAGAAGGCTGCTTACGACGAGGCGAAGGCCAAGGCCGTTAAGGTCACCAAGTACGACGTCAAGCTCGACGCCGCCGATCTCCAGACCGAGGTCGTCGAGGTCGTCAAGGCTGCCAAGAAGCTCGTCGACCTGATCGGCGCTGACTACATCGTCTCTGTCGGCCGTGGTATCTCCAAGGACGTCGAGGGCGGCATCAAGCTCGCTCACGAGCTCGCCGATGTGCTCGGCGGCGTTGTTGGCGGCTCCCGTGTTGCCATCGACTCCGGCTGGCTCACTGCCGACCATCAGGTCGGTCAGACCGGTAAGACCGTCCACCCGAAGGTCTACGTTGCTCTCGGTATCTCCGGCTCCATCCAGCACAAGGCCGGTATGAGCGAGTCCGAGTGCATCATCGCGGTCAACAAGAACGACACCGCGCCGATCTTCGAGATCGCCGACTACGGCATCTGCGGCGACCTGTTCAAGGTCACCCCGATGCTGATCGAGGCCTTCAAGGCCGCGAAGGCGAGCAAGTAAAATACTCAAAAAAAGAGGACACCGTAAGGTGTCCTCTTTTTTTGCTTTTTACACCCGCTGCGCGCAGAAATTGCTTGCCGCAGGCAAGCAATTTCCACACTTGCGGGCGAGAAGTATTTTTCTGACGCACATGTCGTCAGAAAAATGATTATAATTATTTCGCGCCTATAGGCGCGAAACTCTGCGAAGCTTTTTGCCGAGTTAGTGTCGGTGACATGCGTTTTGACAAAATTTACGTCTGGTTTCTTGTTGCTTCGTGCACATACTAATGCTTGGGTATCGCTGGAGATGAACGTAAGGAGAAATGCAGCAATGAAGCAGACCCTTGCCATGCTTTTTGTGACGGCGCTGCTGCTCTTCTCGCTCGCGGGCTGCGGGGAGAAGAAGGACAGCAACACCGCCAACGGCCCGTCGACCGGTACGACCGACAACGGCGCGGCGGACAGCGGCAAAAAAAAGAATAACATGCCGGGCGACGACATGAGCGGCGAAAACAAAAAAGACGACAGCGTGACCGGCGACGGCATGATGGGCGACGACATGGACGGCGACGGAGAGAATACGACACGCAGCGTCGACCGCCGCAATGCCGCCGCGAGCGCCAGCGACCGCAGCCGCTATTTTGGCAGCGACAAGACCATCACGCACGAAAACGGCAACCTCTACGGTAAGACCTATCTGAACCCCGAGACGGAAAAGAGCGCAAACGCGCAGCTGCGCAGCAACGGCCGCAGTTTGACAGGCACAAATATCAATGGAATCTCGAACGATGTGCGTTACCGGCAGATGCTGTCGAACGGCCGCGTGCACGACACGGACGGCTTTTTGTTCGACGGCGAAAATACGCACTACAACACCTTAAAGTGAAGAAAGCGGGAGCGGCATGCTCCCGCTTAGCTTTTGCCGTATTGACGAACCGCATTCACCTGGATATAATGAAATACAACAGAAAGGAAGTGCCGCCCTATGGATCGTGAGCTCCGCGTTGTTCTCTCCGCCCGTGTGTTTTCCGACCAGAAATGCTTTGGCCCCGGCGTGTCCCAGCTTTTGAAGCGCGTAGACGAGCTGCATTCGCTGCGCGCGGCGGCGCTGTCGATGTCCATGGCCTATTCCAAGGCGTGGACGGTCGTCCGCAATGCCGAGGACGGGCTGGGCTTCCATCTTTTGACCTCCACGGCGGGCGGCAAGCACGGCGGCGGCGCGGTACTGACGGACGAGGCGCGGCAGATGCTCACCGCCTACGATGAATACTGCGAGAAGCTGCGCGCCTACGGCGAGAAGCTCTTTGAAGAGACGTTCGCCTTTTACGATGACATTCCCAAGCAGGAAGTGCATAAAAAGGAGGAACGATATGCTCGGTAAGCTTTGCGTCTGCGGACACGAAATGAAGCCTCAGGGGAAGCAGACCCTCGAGATGAACGGCTCGAGCCTCGGCTCGAATCTCTGGACCGATCATGTCGAGGTGGATATGTACATCTGCTCGTGGTGCGGCCGCATGGCATTCTTTGAGCCGGAGGACGTGCGCGAAAAGCGCTTTCGGGATGCCTGCGAGGAAATGACGATGGACGAATTGCGTGCGATCGTTTACGATGCCAATCCGGATATGCTGCGCGCTGTTGCGCGCGAGCGCATTGAAGAGCTGGAGTCGATCGAGCGTTACAAGGCGGAGCAGAAGCAAAAAGAGGAGGAAAGGCGTGCAAAGCGCAAAAAACTCTTTTCGGGCATTCTCGGCAGAGACGAGGACGACGGCAAGCCGCCCAAGAACCGCCCGCCGGAGTTTTGATGAATTTATTGTAAAAGTGCGCACACTGTGCGCACTTTTTGCTTGACAAACGGGCGCGGCGGGTGTACACTCCCATCATCAAAATGGCACGGATAGGGAAGAAACCGATATTTCCCCGCGCAGAGAGGGATGCATTTGCTGCGAGCATCCTGCGGAAGAGACCGGCAGTACCACCCTTGAGCCGCCCGCGAAACAAGCGGGACGGGATCGCCCGTTACAGCGGACACAAGCGGCGCAAAATGCGCAAGCAGGGTGGAACCGTGGAGTAGTTGAATGCTTCACCCCTGAGAACATCGGGGGTGGAGCTTTTTTGCACCCTCAAATGAAAATGGAGGTAAATAACATGTCTGAAGAAGTCAAGATCAGCGAAGAGAACCAGTTCTCGTTTGAAAATCCCGAGTACCGCAAGACCTATTGGCACACCTGCTCCCATGTGCTGGCGCAGGCCGTCAAGCGCCTCTGGCCCGAGGTGAAGCTCGCCATCGGCCCGAGCATCGACAACGGTTTCTACTACGATATGCTCGCCCCGTTCTCCTTCACGCCGGAGAATTTGGCTGAGATCGAAGCCGAGATGCGCAAGATCTGCAAGGAAAAGCTCAAGCTCGAGCGCTTTGAGCTCCCGCGCGCCGAGGCCATCAAGTTTATGGAAGAAAAGGAAGAGCCGTTCAAGGTCGAGCTCATCAACGACCTGCCTGAGGATGCCGTCATCAGCTTCTACAAGCAGGGCGAGTTCACCGACCTCTGCGCCGGTCCGCACCTCGACTCCACCGGCCGCATCAAGGGCAACGGCATCAAGCTGACCGCCTGCAACGCCGCCTACTGGCGCGGCGACTCGAACCGCGAGGTGCTCCAGCGCATCTACGGCGTCGCTTTCCCGAAGAAGGAAGAGCTGGACGCCTACCTCAAAGAGCGCGAGGAGGCCGTCAAGCGCGACCACAACAAGCTCGGCCGCGAGCTCGAATATTTCACCACCGTCGACTGCATCGGTCAGGGTCTTCCGGTGCTGCTGCCCAAGGGCGCGCGCGTCGTGCAGGTGCTCCAGCGCTGGGTCGAGGATACCGAGCAGAAGCGCGGCTATCTTCTCACCAAGACCCCGCTGATGGCCAAGCGCGACCTTTACAAGATCTCCGGCCACTGGGATCACTATCTCGACGGCATGTTCATCCTCGGCGACCCGTATGACGAGACGAAGGAGTGCTTCGCCCTGCGCCCGATGACCTGCCCGTTCCAGTATCAGGTCTACCTGAACCGCCAGCGCTCCTACCGCGACCTGCCGATGCGCCTGGGCGAGACCTCGACGCTGTTCCGCAACGAGGATTCCGGCGAGATGCACGGCCTCATCCGCGTGCGTCAGTTCACGATCTCCGAAGGCCACCTCGTCCTGCGCCCCGACCAGCTTGAAGAGGAGTTCAAGGGCTGCCTCGACCTTGCCAAGTACTGCCTCGGCACCGTCGGCCTTCTTGACAAGTGCACGTTCCGCTTCTCCCAGTGGGATCCCGCGAACCCGAACAACAAGTACGAGGGCACGAAGGAGCAGTGGGATCACGCCCAGAGCGTGATGGAGCGCATCCTCAAGGACCTCGACGTCGACTACACCGTCGGCATCGACGAGGCCGCATTCTACGGCCCGAAGCTCGACATTCAGTATAAGAACGTCTACGGCAAAGAAGACACCCTCGTCACCATCCAGATCGACATGTTGCTCGCCGAGCGCTTCGGCATGTACTACATCGACGAAAACGGCGAGAAGAAGCTGCCGTACATCATCCACCGCACTTCTCTCGGCTGCTACGAGCGCACGCTCGCCTACCTCATCGAGGAGTATGCCGGTGCGTTGCCGACGTGGATGGCGCCCGAGCAGGTGCGCTTCCTGCCCGTCACCGACCGCGCCGCCGACTACTGCGCCGAGCAGGCGAAAAAGCTCGAGAATATGGGCTTCCGCGTCGAGGTCGACTACCGCAACGAGAAGATCGGCCGCAAGATCCGCGACGCGCAGATGGAGAAGGTCCCCTACATGGTGGTCGTCGGCGACCGCGACATGGAGAACGGCACCGTTTCCCCGCGCCACCGCGCGGACGGCGACCTCGGCGCGATGAGCATGGACGAGTTCTCCGCGCTTCTCAAGCAGGTCGTGGACAACAAGGAAAAGAAATAACAGCATACCGATTTTGCATAATTAGCATTTGAACCTTTCATAGAATCAGGGCGGCGCTTTGCCGCCCTGATTTTTTATACCTAAAGAAAAATTTGAAAACCTGATAAATGTTTAACGAAATAATCGGTCGAATGATGACGGAATTCAACGATAATTTGGCGAAATATCCAAAAAAGTAAAAACGTCTTGCAATAGGCCTGTCATTCGGCTATAATGAGACTGCCTGAAAGAGGCAAGTAAATTTCGGAATTCAACGCTTCTCCAACGTAGGTGCTCCGAAGCGCCCCCACGCGGCGGAGCATGTGCCGGTGAAGCGGTGAATGCCGGAAGAATCAAAAAGGAGATTGCGTATGAAAAAGTTTTTAGCTCTGATCCTCTCTCTCGCGATGGTCTTCGCGCTGGTCGCGTGCGGCGGTGAGAAGACGGACGACAGCCAGAACAACGACGGCGATTCCAGCTCCCCCGTTGCGATCACTCTGGCGACCGGCGGTACCTCCGGTACCTACTACGCTGTCGGCGGCGTTCTCAAGACCGTCCTCGACTCCAAGCTGACCCTTTCCACCCTCAATGTTGAGTCCACCGGCGCTTCCGTCGCGAACGTCAACATGATCACCGACGGCGAGGCTCAGATGGCCATTCTGCAGTCCGACGTTATCAACTACGCGCACGAGGGCACCAACTCCTTCGACGGCGCTCCCGAGACCAACGCTCTTTGGGTCGCCGGTATCTACAACGAGACCGTTCAGATCCTTGCCAAGCCCGGCATCAACACCGTGTCCGACCTCAAGGGCAAGACCGTCTGCGTTGGTGACGTTGGTTCCGGTACCGAGATCAACGCCTGGCAGGTGCTCGGCGCTGCGGGTCTGACCAAGGACGACGTCAATGCGGTGAACGGCTCCTTCCAGGATGGCGTTGACCAGCTCAAGGACGGCAAGATCGACGCCGCCTTCACTGTCGCCGGTGCTCCCACGACCGCTATCGTCGACTATGCCACCACCAACACCCTCAACCTCGTCTCCCTGAGCGACGATGAGCTCGCCGCCATCCAGGAGGCATATCCGTTCCTGATCCGTGACGATCTGGATGCCGGCACCTACACCGGTCAGGATGCCGACGTCACCTGCGTCGCTATCCAGGCTACTCTCGTTGCCTCCGAAGAGCTGAGCGAGGATGTCGTTTATGAGTTCGTCAAGGCCATGTTCGACAACAAGGACGCTCTGACCGAAGGCCACGCCAAGTTCGGCTTCCTCGATCCCGAGACTGCCTCCGCTGGTGCTACCGTCACCATGCATCCCGGTGCTGAGAAGTACTACAAGGAAATCGGCGTCCTGTAAGCAGGATCGCTACCGTGTATTGACGTGAATTCTCATCTGCGGAAATACATAACTGCGGCCGCTGCAATAATAACGATTATTGCAGCGGCCGCCGTGCTTCTTCCTCGCTCCGGCTACTATCTGACCCTGCGCAACCGCGACACCGGCGAGGTCTACGCCCGGTACAAAATGGGCGAGGGAGACCGCTTTTCCGTGACCTTTATCCATTCCGTGAACAAATACCCCCTGACCGATACCTACGAGATCGAAAACAAAACGATCTATGTGGAGGAGACGACCTATTGCTCCTTTGGCGCAGGCGTGCAGACGGAGCTCAACCCCGGCGAAACGCTTGACAAGGTCTATGTGGACCGCCCCGATTACAAGGGCTGGGCAATGGTCATCCGAAACATCCATCAGGACAGGACAAACGTCGGCTACATTGTCGGTACGGTCTCTGACCATGTACTCAATGTAAACGGCGAGGATGTTAGTCTGCGTGATTTGTGTGGAAAAAACGCGCCTGTGCGTTTTAATTACGAATTCTGGCTCGTCTGAGCGCACGGACGCTCTCAAATAGAATTAGGAGGAAATTGCATCATGGCTGAAAACGAAAAGCTCAACAATGTTGCAGTCGACAATGACGTCGGCACCATGGAAGACGTCGATGCGATCATGAAAAAGTACGACCGTGAGTCGAACACGCGCGTCTGGGAGGGGACTCCCCGCAAGATTCTGCGTGTCCTTACGGCATTGTTCGGCATTTTCCTGATCGTGATGAACATGTGGATCAAGATGGACGAGCGTGCGCGCCGTCCGCTCTTCCTCGGCCTGGTCATCATTCTCGTGTTTATCTACTACCCCATCAAGAAGGGCTCTCAGAAGGTCAACTACATGCCTTGGTACGATATCGTCATGGCGGCAGTCGGCGCGTTCTGCTTCTTCTTCTACCCCTTAAATCTTGAAAAAATCGTGACTGCCGGTACGCGAATCCAGAAGACCTTTGTCGTGCAGATCGGCAGCATTTCCATCCCCCTTCTGATCGTATTTGCAATCATCGGCACTTTGATCCTCGTCGAGTGCTGCCGCCGCGTGGTCGGTATGCCGATCATCTGCGTAGCGGCGGTGTTCGTGCTCTACGCCTTCTTAGGCGCGGGCAAGGACTTAAAGACCGTTATGTATAACCTCTTCTACACCACGACCGGTATCCTCGGCACCCCGATCGGCGTCTGCTCGACCTACATCGCGCTGTTCGTCATCTTCGGCGCCTTCCTGGAGGCCACGGGTGTTGCAAACTTCTTCATCGACTGCGCGAACGCGCTGGTCGGCTGGGCTTCCGGCGGTCCTGCAAAGGTCGCGGTCGTTTCCTCTGCCCTCTGCGGCATGGTCTCCGGTTCCTCCGTCGGTAACACCGTTACCACCGGTTCCGTCACCATCCCGATGATGAAGAAGACCGGTTATCCCCCGGAGTTTGCCGGCGCGGTCGAGGCTGCGTCTTCCACCGGCGGTCAGATCATGCCCCCGATCATGGGCGCTGCGGCGTTCCTGATGGCGGAAATGGTCGGCGTTCCCTATGCTGATATCATCGTGCGTGCAATCCTGCCCGCATTCCTGTACTTCCTCGGCATCTTCCTCGGCGTGCACTTCAAGGCCAAGAAGCTCGGCCTCAAAGGCCTGCCCCGCGAAGAGCTCCCCAAGTGGAAGATCCTGCTCCCGCAGATCTACCTCATCCTCCCGCTGGTCGTTCTGGTCTACATGATCATGATCGGCTTCACGATGGCCACCGCCGCCGTGTACGCGACCCTTTACTGCGTGGTCGTCGCCATGATCAGCCGTGAAGAGGGCAAGAAGAAGCTCGTCATGGCCATCCCCCTGATCCCGCTTCTGTTCATGACCCTCATGAGCCGCAGCTTCGAGCCGGGCACCTTCATGGGCGAGAACGGCAGCACGCTCTGCCTTGCCATCGCCTTCGCGCTGCTGGTTGTCAACTACGCCATCAGCAAGCCCAACGTCAAGAGCCTGCCCACCATCATCGACGCGTTTGAAAACGGCGGCAAGAACTGCCTGAGCGTCGGTATCGCCTGCGGTATGGCTGGTATCATCGCCGGCGTCGTCACCATGACCGGTCTCGGCCAGGTGCTCATCGGTGCGATCGTCGGTCTGTCCAACGGTCACCTGATCATCGCTCTCGTGCTGACGATGCTCTGCTGCATCGTGCTCGGCATGGGCGTTCCCACCACCGCGAACTACATCATCATGGCCACCACCTGCGCGCCGATCCTTGCCTCCGGCATGGGTCTCAACCTGATGGCTGCCCACATGTTCTGCTTCTACTTCGGTATCGTCGCAGACATCACCCCGCCCGTTGCGCTGGCTGCCTACGCCGGTTCCGCCATCGCCAAGGCTCCCCCGATGAAGACCGCCTGGAACGCGACCCGTCTCGCAATCGCGGCGTTCATCATCCCCTACATCTTTGCTTACAATAACGCCCTGATCTTCGTTGGCAACGACGTCAAGTTCCTGAGCGTTGCCTCCATCGTCATCTCCGCGACCCTCGGTATGGCGTCTATCGCCTCCGGCCTGATGGGCTACCTGATCCGCGACATGAAGGCAATCAGCCGCGTCGCACTGGTCATCGGCGGCCTGCTGATGGTCATCCCCGGCACGGTCACTGACCTTGCGGGTCTTGCGGTGCTGGTCGCCGTCCTCGTTCTCCAGCGTATCGAGAACAAGAAGGACAAGGCGGCTGCGTCCGTGTAACGCAAAGCATCCTGCTAATGAAAAAGAGACCGCTTCGGCGGTCTCTTTTTTTGCATGTGCGCCGCTTTTCAAGCATAGACTGGAAACGACGGGAGGTTTTGCACATGCCCAGAATTTATTTGAGTCCCTCCACGCAGGATTGGAACCCGTATGTCGACGGCAGTGGCAGCGAGGAATACTGGATGAATCTGCTGGCCGACACGCTCGAGCCGTACCTTTACGCAAATACCATCTCCTTTGCGCGCAACACGCCGGAGATGACCGCGGCCTCGTCCATCGCGCAGGCGAACAGCCTCGTCGGCTTTGACTTTTACCTTGCCCTGCACTCCAACGCCTCGGGGGAGGAGCAGGTGGGGAAGAACCGCGGCATCATCGTCTTTTACTATCCCACGAGCAGCGACGGAAAGCGTGCTGCCGAGCTCTTCGCCGCGCAGCTGCGCATGGTCTACCCGCTGCCTGCAAAGGTGACGACGCAGGCGACCACAACGCTCGGCGAGGTGCGGCGGCCCAGATACCCTGCGAATCTCATCGAGCTCGGCTATCACGACAATTACGACGATGCGCGCTGGATCGAAAATAACCTCGACGCCGCGGCGCAGGCCATCGCGCGGGGACTGACGGAGTATTTCGGCCTGCCGTTCATTTACCCGCAGCTCGTGCGCACCGGCGTCGTCACGACCGAGGGCTCAGCCCTGCGCCTGCGAAGCTACCCAGGCATCGACGGGGAAACAGTCGGCAGCATCCCGAACGGCGAGAGCGTGCAGGTCTACGGGAGCTATCAGGGCTGGTACTCCGTGGGCTACGACGGCCGACTCGGGTATGCGGCGCAGGCCTACATCGCAGTGTGACGTTCGCCCGTTTCCGATTTTTTCCGAATGCGACTTTTCCTTGACAGCTGGTCATAAAAAGTTTACAATGTTTTTTGGATTTATGGAGGGGAGAGAAGGGGAATCTCCCGTTTATGATTCAAAAACCAAACGATAGATCAATCGCATCGATCAAAAAAAGCACACAGGAGGAATCGTATGATCAGCTATCTCTACGCTGCGTTTATCGCGGTGGGGACGCTCGTCATTGGCATTCTTCTTGGTATTTGGATTCGCAAGAGAGCCGCTAAACGCGCCGAGGAGAAGATCTCCAACGCCGATGAAGAGGCGCTTCGTATTGTCAACGAAGCAATCAAGAGCGCTGAAAACAAGAAACGCGAAGTCATGTTGGAGGCAAAGGAAGATATCCTGCGCTCCAGAAACGAATACGAGAAGGAAGTCAAGGAACGCCGCACCGAGCAGCAGAAGCAGGAGCGCCGACTCCAGCAGAAGGAGGAGAACCTCGACCGCAAGACCGACGCGCTGGAAAAGCGCGAGGAGGCCCTCAACCAGAAGCATGCCGCTCTGGACAAGGAAAACGAAGAAATCAAGATCATCAAGCGCAGCCAGACCGAAATGCTCGAACGTATTTCCGGTTTTACTGCCGAAGATGCCAAGAAGTACCTGATCGAGCAGGTCGAGAGCGAAGTGACGCACGAGACCGCGCTCAAGATCAAGGAGCTGGAGCAGCGCGCCAAGGACGAGGCCGATTCCCGCGCCCGCGAGATCGTCGCCTCTGCCATCCAGCGCTGCGCTGCCGACCATGTTGCCGAGATCACCGTCAGTGTGGTGCCCCTGCCCAATGACGAGATGAAAGGCCGCATCATCGGCCGCGAAGGCCGCAACATCCGCACGATCGAAACGCTCACGGGCGTCGACCTCATCATCGACGACACGCCCGAGGCGATCACCGTCTCGTGCTTCGAGCCCGTGCGCCGCGAAGTCGCGCGCCTGGCGCTCGAAAAGCTCATCGCCGACGGCCGCATCCATCCCACGCACATTGAAGAGATGGTCAACAAGGCCCGCCGCGAGGTGGACGCCATCATCAAGTCCGAGGGTGAGCGCGCCGTGCTGGAGACCGGCATCCGCGGCCTGCACCCCGAGCTTGTGAAGATGCTCGGCCGCCTGCATTACCGCACGAGCTACGGCCAGAACGTTCTGCAGCACTCCATCGAGGTCTCGCACCTTGCGGGCATGATGGCCGCCGAGTTGGGCGCGGATGTTTACGCCGCCAAGCGCGCAGGCCTGCTGCACGATATCGGCAAGGCCGTCGACCACGAGATGGAGGGTACGCACGTCGCCCTCGGCGTCGAATTTTTGCGCAAGTACCACGAAAAGGACGACATCATCCATGCCGTGCAGGCGCACCACAACGACGTGGAGCCGCAGACCATCGTTGCCTGCCTCGTGCAGGCGGCGGATGCGATCTCTGCCGCCCGTCCCGGCGCCCGCCGCGAGAATCTGGAGAACTACATCAAGCGCCTCGAGCAGCTTGAGGAGATCACCGGCAGCTATCCCGGCGTCGACAAGGCCTATGCCATTCAGGCCGGCCGCGAGGTGCGCGTGATGGTCAAGCCCGACCAGGTCAGCGAGGACCAGATGGTCATTCTGGCGCGCGAGCTTGCCAAAAAGATCGAGGAAGAGATGGAATATCCCGGCCAGATCAAGGTGCACGTCCTGCGCGAGACGACCGCCATCGAATACGCGAAATAAGAAAAAGGCTCCGCTTTTGCGGGGCCTTTTTTCATGCCTTTCTTGCGTTTTGTCCCGCGCCTTGCTATACTGGGGAAAACGCAAAGCGGAGGAACGCCATGCTCTACAATATTCTGGCCATCGGCGATGTGGTGGGCGGCTGCGGCGTCAGCTGCCTCGAGCACCATCTGCGCGCCGTGAAAAAACTCAAGAACATCCACTTCACCGTGGTCAACGGCGAGAATGCCGCGATGGTCGGCCTGACACCGAACGACGCCGAGCGCATCTTCTCCGCGGGAGCGGACGTCATCACGCTTGGCAACCACACATTCGGCAAGATGCAGATCACTGACTACCTCGACGACTGCCCGTATATTCTGCGGCCGCACAATCTCGGCGCGCGCGTGCCGGGAAGGGGCTACGGCATTTTCGACTGCGGGCGCGCCCGCATCGCGGTGATGAACCTCATCGGCCGCTGCGACCTCGCGTTCCATGCGGACAATCCGTTCAAAACGGCGGACGAGCTGCTCAAAAGCGGCGAAAAGCCGACGTTTACGCTGCTTGACTTCCACGCCGAGGCGACGAGCGAAAAGCTCGCCATGGCCTATTACCTCGATGGCCGCGTCAGCGCCATCTGGGGCACGCACACCCACGTGCCGACGGCGGACGAAGAGGTCTTCCCCAAGGGGACGGGCTACCTCACGGACCTCGGCATGACGGGGGCGGTGCGCAGCGTGCTTGGTATCAAGCCCGAGCAGTCGGTCGAGACGTTCCTCGGCGGCCTCCCGGGCCGCTACCGCGAGCCGGAGAAGAGCACCGGCAAGATGCAGGGAGCGATTTTTACACTGGATGACGCGACGGGGCTCTGCGTGGGCGTCGAGCGCGTCGATGTGCGCTGAGAAAGCGCGAGATAGAAAGGAACAACGCAAATGTCCATCGAAAAAGTGAGAGCCTATTTTGAACACTTCGGCATCGCCGACCGCATCCGCGAGTTCGACGTGTCGAGCGCGACGGTCGAACTCGCCGCCGTCGCCGTCGGCGTGGAGGGCGCGCGCATCGCGAAGTCCATGAGCTTCAAACTCGCGGACGACGAGCCCATCATCATCGTGACGGCGGGGGACAGGAAGATCGACAACGCCAAGTACAGGGCGTATTTCCATGTGAAAGCAAAGATGCTGACCTTTGATGAGGCCTGCGCATTCACCGGCCACGCGCCGGGCGGCGTGTGCTCGTTTGCTCTGCCGGAGAATGTGAAGACCTATCTCGATGTGTCGCTCAAACGCTTCGACACGGTTTTCCCCGCGGCGGGCAGCGCGAACAGCGCCATCGAGATGACCTGCGACGAGCTTGAGAAGTATTCCTCAAACTTTGTCGCCTGGGTCGACGTGTGCAAGGAGAAAGCGCCCGCCCCGCAGGCATGAGAGGAGAGAACACATGAGCGTGAAGATCGTCCACGCGGCGGACTTCCATTTGGACAGCGCGTTCGGCGCGCTGAGCGCCGAGCAGGCGCGCCAGCGCCGCCGCGAGAGCCGCGAGCTGCTGACGCGGCTTTGCAATTACGTGAATCAGAACGGCGTCGATCTCGTGCTGCTCGCGGGCGACCTGTTCGACAGCGACACAACCTATCGCGAGACGCTGGAAGCGCTCTCTGAGGCGCTGGGCGCAATGCAGGCGCGAGTGTTCATCGCCCCCGGCAACCACGACCCGTACAGCGCGAAGTCGGCCTACGCGACGCTTTCCTGGCCGGAGAACGTGCACGTCTTCACGTCGAAGACGGTCGAGCGCGTGGAGCTTCCGGAGCTTCAGTGCGCCGTATACGGCGCGTCGTTTACCGCGCCGGTGCAGGATGAGAGCCTGCTTGCGGGCTTCCGCGCACCGGAGGACGATTTCATCCATCTGATGGTGCTGCACGGTGATATCTCCGCCACGGAATCGCGCTACGATCCCCTCACGAAAGAGCAGATCAAGGAGAGCGGGATCGACTATCTTGCGCTCGGCCACACACACCAGTTCGGCGGTTTCCTGCGTGAAGGGCAGACGACCTACGCCTACTCCGGCTGCCCGGAGGGCCGCGGTTTCGACGAGCTGGGCGAAAAGGGCATCCTTACGGGCACGGTGGAGCGCGGGAAGGCCGAACTTTCGTTTGTGCCGTTCGCGCGCAGACGGTATGAGGTCCTGAACGTCGATGTGACGGGAAGATCGGCGGAGGACGCGCTGCGCGCGGCCCTGCCGGATGCGACTGTGCGCGATATTTACCGCATTATTTTCACCGGAGAGACGGATGAGCGCGGGCTTGATCTCAAGTCGATCGAAGAGCAGTTTGCGCCCGACTTCTTCCACTTGGAGCTGCGCGATGAGACGCGCATTGGCGAGGACGTCTGGGCGCGAGCGCAGGAGGATTCGCTGCGCGGCCTGTTCCTGCGTGAGCTGCGCACGAAATTCGATGTTGCATCCTCGGACGACGAGCGCGCGAAGATCAGCCTCGCCGCGCGCTTCGGCCTTGCCGCGCTCGATGGGTGTGATTTGTGAGGAGGAGAACTATGTCGATCTGGTACAGCCGGCGGAAAAAAGAAGAAAAGTCTCTGTGCCTCGCAGCGGCGGGGAAGTCCGCGTTCTGCTTTGCAGAGCTTCATTACAACGCGCGCAGCCTTACGCACGCCGCGGGCGTCGCGGCGGAGAGAGCGCTCCGCCTTTATCGCAAAATTGACCGAAAGAGATAAGAAAACAACCGAAAAAGGCCGAAAGGAAGCCCCTTTCGGCCTTTTTTGAGAGGATATTAAGTAAGAATTAAGAAACAATCGCTGTTTTTGTTTGAAAACGGCTGATACAATGACCAACATGAGGTGAGAAAATGTACAACATTCTGATTTGTGACGACGAACAGGACATTGTCAACGCGCTCAAGATCTATCTCTCCGGCGGGGACTACTGCCTGTTTGAGGCGAGCAACGGGCGCGAGGCGCTGGAGGTCGTGGAGAAGAACGACATCCATCTGATCCTGATGGACATCATGATGCCCCAGCTCGACGGCATCGCCGCGACGGCGAAGCTGCGCGAAAAGAGCAACGTGCCCATCATCCTGCTCACGGCCAAGAGCGAGAGCAGCGACAAGGTGCTTGGCCTCAACATCGGCGCGGACGACTACATCACCAAGCCCTTTGACCCCGTGGAGGTGCTGGCGCGCGTCAGGTCTCAGCTTCGCCGCTATACGCAGCTGGGCGCGAAGAAGGAAGAGGAGAAGCCGAACGTCTACACCGTCGGCCCCATCGTGCTCGACGAGGAGAAAAAGAGCGTGACGGTCGACGGCGACGAGGTCGCGCTCACGCCCATCGAGTTCAACATCCTGCGGCTGCTGATGAAGAACCCGGGACGCATCTATTCCTCTGCCCAGATCTACGAGCTTGTGTGGAAGGAGGATTCGCTGGGGGCGGAGACGTCGGTGAGCGTGCACATCCGCCACCTGCGCCAAAAACTGGAGATCAACCCCTCCGAGCCGCGCTACCTGAAGGTCGTGTGGGGGCTGGGGTATAAAATGGAGGACAAGAAATGAAGGCTGCGTGGATACGCAATTTCTGGACAAAGACGGTCGCTTTTTTGCTGGCGGCGGCGCTCGTGCCGGTCATCCTCACCTATGTTGTGGGGCTTGTCTATTCCTACGGCGGTATGGGTCGGGACTTTTACACGAGCAACCTCTGCCTGAATGCGGTCGGCAAAAAGACGTGGGAGATCTGCGACGACTATATCGCCATGGAAGGCGGAAACTATGAGCTCGACAAGATCTACTCCAAGGGAGACAGCTACAGCAACATTCGCTTCCGTGTGACGGACGAGCAGGACAAGGTGGAGTTCAGCAACGTCAGCGACGGTGATACCTTCTGCTACAGCACCGTTTATGTTGACAAGACCTTTGATGTCTACCTTGTGAAGGGCCTTCCCGCGCAGGATGATATCTACTGGGCAAAGGTACTTTACGACAAGGCAGAAAACTGGGGGCAGAACGCCCTGGAGATGCTCATCCTCTTTGGCGCGATGGAGCTGTTCCTGCTCATCTTCCTCGCCCGCACGGCGGCGCGGCGCGAGGACGGCGAGCTGCAGGGCGGCTGGCAGGAAAAGATTCCCTTCGACCTCTATCTTCTCGTTGACGGCACGATCATTGCGCTGCTGTGCGTGGCGGTGGAGGAGGTCTACTCCTATGTGAGCTTCTATACCCCGCCCTACGATGTGCTGCTGCTGGCGATGAGCTTTGCGCTGGCGGTGCTCGTCTTTGCCGCGTGGGTGACATTCTGTGCGCGCGTCAAGGTGGGCGGACTGTGGAAGGGAACGATTATCTACAAGCTCCTGTGCCTGTGCTGGAAGATCGTCAAGTGGTGCTGGAGAGTGCTCTGCGCCTTCTGCCGCGGCGTTATTGGCTTCCTGCACGCCATCCCGCTCGTCTGGCGCACGGCGGTGGGCTGCTTTGTGGTCAGCATGATGCTCGGTATATTTGCGGCAAATCGCGCGGGAGGGGCGATGCTGCTGACGATGCTTGTGCTGTCCGTCGCCGCGTGCCTCTTCTCGCTCCAGCTTCGAAAGCTCCAGAAGGAGGGCGAAGCCCTCGCTGCCGGCGATCTTGACGCGCAGGTGGACACAAAGTGGATGTATTGGGACGTTAAGCGCCACGCCGAGAACTTGAATTCCATCGGCGACGGCATGGCTGCGGCCATCGACAAGCAGCTCAAGAGCGAGCGGCTCAAAACGGAACTTATCACAAACGTTTCGCACGACATCAAGACGCCGCTCACGAGCATCATCAACTACGTTGATCTTTTGCAGCATGAGCACACTCCCGAGCAGGAGGAAGAATACCTCGCCGTCCTCAAGCGGCAGGCGTTCAAGCTCAAAAAGCTCACGGAGGACTTGGTCGAGGCCAGCAAGGCCACGACGGGTAACCTGCCCGTGAACGCCGTGCGGTGCAGCATGAACGAGCTTCTATCGCAGGTCGAGGGCGAGTACGGCGACAAGCTGAGCGCGGCGGACCTGACGCTCGTGAGCGTGATGCCGGACAAGGAGCTCTTCTGCAATGTGGACGGCGCGCTGATGTGGCGCGTGATCGACAATCTGCTCTCGAACATCTGCAAATACGCGCAGAATGGCACGCGCGTTTATCTGACACTTGAAAAGACCGGCGGCGACGCGGTCGTGACCTTCAAGAACACCTCGCGCGCGGCGCTGAACATTCCCGCCGAGGAATTGATGGAGTGCTTTGTGCGCGGCGACAGCTCGCGCTCGACCGAGGGAAACGGCCTCGGCCTCTCCATCGCGCAGAGCTTGACGGAGCTGCAGGGTGGGAAGATGTCGCTCGCCATCGATGGCGACCTCTTCAAGGCCATCCTCCGTTTCCCGACGGTGGTGTGAGAAAAATACAGAAAGGTGCGGAAAGGCGTTGCCGTTCCGCACCTTTTCCGCGCCTGTGCTTGACAATTCGGCGCAAAAACAATACAATAACAATTCAGAACTCTATCCTGAAACTGAGGGAGAACATAAACATGGCAAAAGATAAAAAGGTAGAACAGATCACGAATCTGGAAGACGATTTTGCCCAATGGTATACCGACATCTGCCGCAAGGCGGAGCTTGTTGAGTATGCCAGCGTCAAGGGCTTTACCATCCTGCGCCCCTATGGCTTCGCCATCTGGGAGAACATGCAGCGTTTGATGGACGCGGAGTTCAAAAAGACCGGACACGAGAATGTGGCGATGCCCGTTCTGATCCCTGAGAGCCTGCTCAAGAAAGAGGGCGAGCTCGTCAACGGCTTCGCGCCCGAGGTCGCGTGGGTCACGATGGGCGGCAGCGAGAAGCTCGAAGAGCGCCTTGCCTTCCGCCCCACGTCCGAGACGATGTTCTGCGACCACTGGTCCCGCGTATTGCAGACCTACCGCCAGCTGCCGATGCTCTACAACCAGTGGTGCTCCGTCATCCGCTGGGAGAAGACCACCCGCCCGTTCCTGCGTTCGCGCGAGTTCTGGTGGCAGGAGGGCCACACCATCCATGAGACCGCCGAGGAGGCGCAGGCTGAGACGATGCAGCAGCTCAACTGCTACGCTGACTTCTTCCGCCACGTGCTCGCCATCCCCGTCGTCCCCGGCCGCAAGACCGAGAAGGAGAAGTTCGCGGGCGCCGAGGCGACCTATACCGTCGAGTGCATGATGAAGGACCGCAAGGCGCTTCAGGGTGCGACGAGCCACTATTTTGGCGACAAGTTCTCCCGCGCCTATGACGTGACCTTCACCGGCCGCGACAACAAGCTCCAGTACCCGTTCCAGACGTCCTGGGGCTCCACCACGCGCATGATCGGCGCGGTCATCATGACCCACGGCGACAACAACGGCCTTGTCCTGCCCCCGCGCATCGCGCCCACGCAGGTCGTCATCGTGCCCATCGCCGCGCATAAGAATCCCGAGGTGCTCGAGACAGCCAAGAGCGTGATGGCGGACCTCATCGCCGCCGATGTCCGCGTCAAGCTGGACGACAGCGACCAGTCCATGGGCTGGAAGTGCGCTGAGTACGAGATGCGCGGCGTGCCCATCCGCCTCGAGCTCGGTCCCCGCGACCTGGCCGAGGGCAACTGCTGCCTCGTCCGCCGCGACAACGGCGAAAAGGTCACGGCCAAGATCGAGGGGATCGTTGACGAGATCAAGGCGCTGCTTGACGCCATCCATGACAACATGTACACCGTGGCGGAAAAGAACCTCGAAGACAACACGTTCGACTTAAAGACCATCGACGAGGTCAAGGAGATGGCCTCCGGCCGCGGCGGTTTCGCTCGCACCAAGTGGTGCGGCAGCCTCGAGTGTGAGCTCAAGATGAAGGAACAGGCGGGCGTTTCTTCCCGCTGCATGCCCCTCAAGCAGAGCGGCACCACCGGCAAGTGCGTCTGCTGCGGCAAAGAGTGCACTACTGATATTTATTGGGGCGTTGCCTATTAAGTATCAGCTTTCTATCGAATGATATAGTTCCCTGCGCGTCGCAGGGGAACGGCAAAGGGGGGCATTCTCTTTCACAAAAGAGAATGGCCCCCTTTAGATCCCCCAAGAGAAAGGCTTGGATTGGCAGTCTCAGGGTTGAATGACCTTTATGCCTCCGGAATGGGAATGCCTGCGCGCGGCGTCGCCGCGGTTAGAGCTGCAAGACGATTTGATTTGCTTCTATCTTCGCTGTCGCTTTGCCAATCTTGCGCAGGTACAGTCTAATTTCCGTCTACTGATGGTGCCAATCAAAGCGGCGAGCGCAGCAATGCCGCATTCCGCACGCAGTCTGCCGCCGAGGTAACGTCACTCGCGCCTCACGATAGTAAGGCGCGGTTGCGACTGGTCACGACTCGCAGAAGATTCATGGCGAAGCCATGTACACCGCACCTGATTACCCGCAAGGGGTATGCCACATCCGTAAGGCAGCAGAGCTGCCAACGGCTGTGCAATGCGCAGCGCGTGCAGCTCTTCAAGCCCAAGACCGGCAATGTCGGGGGGCGAGGGGAGCTCCCCTCGCGTTCTCTTGGGGGTCAAAGGGGGCCATTCTCTCACGTGAGAGAATGGCCCCCTTTATTCACGCAGCCCTTGGGCTGCAATATTCTTCCCTTAAAAGGGAAATTTTCCAAAAATCAAATGAGATTCTTTTCAGAATCAGAATCAAACAAATGCACCAGTTTGGCATCAAACCCAAACTTCACCGCCGTATGCCGCGCATACGCCATCGGATCAATATTCGCGGTGGGAATGACCGCCACAACATCCTGCCCGTTTGCGGCAAGGTGCAGATGCAGTTCGCTGCCCATCAGCTCGCTGACGTCGACCTCGGCAGGGATACCGCTCTCGCCGAGCGAGATATGCACAGGGCGCACGCCCGCGGTGACGCTGCGGCTCTCGACGCCTGCGGCGGCGAGCTTTGCGCTCTGCTCCGCGGTAAGCGTGACGGTCTCGCCCATGACGGTGAGCGTATAGCCGCCGGCAGTCTTCGTGAGCTGGCAGTTTTCAAAGAAATTCATCTGTGGCGAGCCGATGAAGCCCGCGACGAACAGGTTCGCCGGATGGTTGAAGACCTCCTGCGGCGTGCCGATCTGCTGGATGTAGCCGTCGCGCATGATGACGATGCGGTCGCCGAGGGTCATGGCTTCGACCTGATCGTGCGTGACGTAGATGAACGTGGTGTCGATCTTCTCGCGCAGCTTGATGATCTCGGCGCGCATCTGGTTGCGCAGCTTTGCGTCAAGGTTCGAGAGCGGCTCGTCCATCAGCAGCACCTTGGGGCTTCTGACGATGGCGCGGCCGATGGCCACGCGCTGGCGCTGGCCGCCGGAGAGCGCCTTGGGCTTGCGGTCGAGGAATTGGGTGATATCAAGGATCTCTGCCGCCTCGCGCACGCGGCGGTCGATCTCGTCGTTGGGCATTTTCTTGAGATGCGTCTTACCGTCCGCATCCGTCTCCGCGATCTTCTTGAGCTTGAGCGGGAAGGCGATGTTTTCATAGACGGTCATGTGCGGATAAAGCGCATAGTTCTGGAAGACCATCGCGATGTCGCGGTCTTTGGGCGCGACGTCGTTCATCTGCTTGCCGTCGATGAAGAGCTCGCCGCCGCTGATCTCCTCGAGACCGGCGATCATGCGCAGCGTGGTCGACTTGCCGCAGCCGCTCGGGCCGACGAGCACGATGAACTCCTTGTCGGCCACGTCGATATTGAAGTTCTGCACGGCGACAACGCCTTCGTCAGTGATTTCCAGATTGTTCTTCTTTTCGACGGCCTCGTCTTTCTTCTTTTTCTTCTTGCTTTCGGTGTTGGGGTAGACCTTTCGGACATTTTTCAGAATGACCTCTGCCATAATTGTGAACCGCAGCCCTGCCGCCTCCGCGATGCAGGACCTCGCAGCCGCCTGAGCGCGCCGCTTTACGGCAGGTCTCCACACTGCCGCACCGCCGGTTCGGCGGAAAACGTTCCTCCTTTTGTATTTCCCGCGAGCGGTACGTAGAGGTGGAGTAGCACAGGCGGGAGGGAATGGAAGTGAGCAAAACTGCTCGAAACCAGTATACGGCAAAGCGCGGCTTTCCACAATGGAAAACCGCGCTTTCATACTGCATTTTGGTAAGATAGATAACAAAAAGAACCAAAATTTATGCCTTTTTACCACGGCGGCGGCGATAGACGACCGCCAGCCGGTCAATGAGCAGATCGTAGACAAAAAAGAGCAGAAGCCCCATCGCTGCCGTCGCCCACAGCAGCCAAGTCGCGCTCTCGGAAAACTCCTGCACGACGGCGGGGAGCTTGAAGACAAAGATGATGAGCGCGTACATGACGCCCATGCTCACGGCGCAGAGACCGAGCTTCGCCAGAAGCTGCAGCGCTTTGGACGAGATCGCGTCAAGATTCGGCTTCACGAGGGGATAATAGCCGAGAAAGCAGAACACAAGCGCTGCTTCCTTGTCCGCGCAGAGAAGAAGTCCCAAGACCGCCGCCGCGGCAAAGCAGCTCCATGCGTAGCTTTTGCGGCATTCCTCGCGCGCGGGCAAAAGCGTAGCCGATGCGAGGATCGGCCAGGCGTAGGTCGAGAGCGGGATGACGCCGCTGAGCCAGAGGAAGGCGACCGCGAGCGCGCACAGTACGCCGCACAGCGCCAGTTCATGTGTTTTCTTTGCCAAAATTTACTTCACATCGCTTTTACAGATATTCCGGCTCCATCGCGTCGTGGAGCACGGTGGTGATCGCGTCGGAAAAGACGCTGTCGGAGTGCGCGTGCAGGGCGTTGAGCGTCTCCGCCACGGCGGCGACCTTCACTTTGCCGGTGGAGTACACATCCTGATCGAAGATGAAGCGCACTTCCTTTTCCTGCACCTGCTGGACCTGGTTGCCGTTGCGGATGTTGCGCTGGACAAAGCCGGGGCCTGCGTGCAGCTTGAGCGCCGCGAGCGTGTCGAGCTTGCGCTCGACGTCGACCGAGCACTTGGCGACGCTCGCTTCGTCCACGTCGTCCTCGTCAAGAATGCCGAGATACGGCGGCTGGAGCAGATCGTTCCAGCGGCGGCCCGTGAGGCCAAGCTGCTCGCGCGAAATGGCGTTCACAAAGCGAAGGCCCACGCGGTCAAAGCAGTTGGGACGGTAAATCTTGATAAACTGGCCGAGCGGCTCGTCGAGACGGGCGGCAAAGTCCTCCCAGTGCGTGTAGCGCATGGTGGAAAGGGCGATGAAGTCCTTCGTGAGGCTCAGCTTGTAGCCGCCGTCTTCGGAAATGAACGTGTGGTTGTTGACCGTCCGCGCGGGCGCGCCGTTCACGCCGGGCAGCTTTTCCACCTGGCACTGGTAGCGCGGAAATGCCGCGCGCACGGTCTCCTGAAAGTCGGCGGGCTCGCGCGTGTCGATCGAGAGGATCGTGGGGAAGCGCAGCTGGCAGATGACTTCGATGAGCTGAGATTTGCCGTAGGCGTAGCGGCGGTTATCGGAAGAGATCATAACGTAAATACCTCCGTCATGTTGCAATTTTGATTATAAATTATAGAGGAAAGAAAAGCGATTGTCAAATCAGCGTTCGTGCGCGAAGAAGCGCTGATAAAACTTACCAGCAGAAAAACTGCATATCCGATTTTTTATGAGTCAAACTACCCTTGCGATACCCAAACCGCAAAACTCTTTCAAACAGGTGAAACCAAAAACAATTGTAGGAAAAGGAGAAAATCATTATGTCCAGCAAGAACAGCAACAAGCTCAACATCCCCGAGGCCAAGGCCGCTATGAACAAGTTCAAGATGGAAGCCGCCAGCGAGGTTGGCGTCAACCTCAAGCAGGGCTACAACGGCGATCTGACCTCCCGCGAGGCCGGCTCTGTCGGCGGCCAGATGGTCAAGAAGATGATCGAGAGCTACGAGAAGAACCTGTAAAAAAGGCTCTTTCGCAAATCGCAGACAAAGGGCGCGGCCAACAGGCCGTGCCCTTTTTGCTGTGATGGACGAAATGACAGAAGATATTCTGCAAAGCCTTCCGGCACGCTCGCTCCGCGCGGGAATATTTTCCATTCCCGCGCGGAGGAGACAAAAGGGCAGGGGACTTGCCGCCCTTGGTGCTCATTTTGCGCAATTTATTTGCAAAAATACCTTATTGCATTTTCTGCTGATTTGATATAAAATTTCAATAACTGTGCATGTATTACTTCAAACGGAAACATACGCGCGCGGGAAAGCGGCGAACCGCGGCGGGCGGCCTGCCGGAATACGCAGGGAGGTGTCCGGATGCGCGCCATCGAGCACTTTAAAACCATCACGCATCATCGCCATCTGGTGCAGCAATACTGTTTTCGCCTCGGCCTGTACTATCAGGGGTTAACGCATGACCTGAGCAAATACAGCCCCTTGGAATTCTGGCGCGGCGTCAAGTATTATCAGGGCTACCGCAGCCCGAACGACGCTGAGCGGCGCGAAAACGGCGTGAGCCTTGCGTGGCTCCACCACAAGGGGCGCAACCGCCACCACTTTGAATACTGGATCGATTACTGTATTGCCGACGACGGTAAGGTCTACATGGGCGGGTGCAAAATGCCGCTCAAATATGTAGCCGAAATGTTCTGCGACCGCATTGCCGCCTGCAAGGTCTATCAGGGCGACAAATATACCGACGCCTCGGCCTACGACTACTACGAAAAGTCGCGCGGCCATATCCTCATCCATCCCGAGACCGGCGAGCTCATCGGCAAGATGCTGCTCGTACTCAAGGAGCAGGGCGAGGACGCGGCGTTCGACTATGTGCGCGCTCTTCTGCGCGAGGAAAAGCAATGTCCGACAAAATGAGAAAACTGTCAGAAGATCGCTTGCAATCCTTCATATTTCAGAGTAAACTATTTTCATTATAGAATTTTAACAGAGGACGGACAAGAACCAATGACTCATCCCTACAAGACGCGCGAGGGCGGCGCGACGGTAACGATCTTTGTACCCTACGATTGCCGGAACCACTGCCCGTTTTGCGTGAACAAGCAGGAATACGCCCATGCTGAGGGCTTCAGCGTGGAGGCGATCCTCAAGAGCATCGCCGTGATGGACGAGATCACGCCGCGTTGCGACTTTGTTTTCACCGGCGGCGAGCCGTTTGCCAACTTAAAAGCGCTCCAGCGCATGCTCGACGCCATCCCCACGACCCACAAGGTCTATATCAACACGACCTTCCCCGTGCAGCCCGGGTGCAGCGCGGAGGAAATGATCGCTTTCACCGAGCGCAATCGCGACAAGATCACCTGCATCAACATCTCGCGCCACCTGACGAAGTATGTCGAGGAGTCACCCGACGAGGTCGTCGCCTGTATCGCAACGCCCAAGCGTGTGAACTGCGTGCTGTACATGGACTATCCCGCCGACGAGCTTGTGGACTACGCAGAGCGCTGGCGCAAGTACAACATCCCCGTGCAGTTCCGCTACGACTACACCGAGACGACGCCCGAGAACCTCTATCAGGAGGAGGGCGACAAGATTTTGGCAGACCTTAAAAAGCGCTTCACCTACAAGGGCCTCGACGGCTGCCGCATGCGCAACGGCTACCACTTCGACTACAAGGGCCTGCACATGACCTACCATAAGACGCTGCCCTATTCCACCATCGTGGAGACGGGTGACGACGGCGTGACCTACGATATCCTCTATGATATCCTCATCAAGCAGACCGGCGAGATCCATTCCGACTGGACGGGTGTGAAGCTCGACGTGGACGCGTACCGCAAGGTGGTCTACGAGCCCTATGATCTGCGCGTGCGCGAGGGCACGATCGACTTTTGAGAAAGGCGGCAATGCTATGAGCTATCAGGCGGCAGTCATCACCGTGAGCGACCGCGCGTCCGCGGGCGTGTACGAGGACAAGAGCGGCCCCGCTGTGGCCGCGATGCTGAAGGAGGCTGGCTACGAGGTCGTGTACACGTCCATCGTGCCGGACGAACAGGAGAAGATCAGCGAAGAGCTCATCTCCTGCGTGGATGAAAAGCACTGCGACCTTGTCATCACGAGCGGCGGCACGGGCTTATCTCCCCGTGACGTGACGCCCGAGGCGACGCGCGCCGTGCTCGAGCGCGAAATTCCCGCGATCCCGCAGGCGATGATCTATTACAGCTTGCAGATCACGCCGCGCGCGATGCTTTCCCGCGCCGTGGCCGGCACGAGAAGAAACAGCCTCATCCTGAACCTCCCCGGCTCGGAAAAGGCTGCGCGCGAAAACCTGAGCGCCGTGCTCGGCGCGCTTGACCACGCCCTCAAGATGATCGCCGGCGGCGGGCATTGAGTAAAAAGTATAAAAAAAGTTCCCACGTATGAACGCGGGAACTTTTTTTATACCTTTTGCAGGGGGATCATGATTTCAGTGACGAACTTTTCCGTGTCGGGCGTGAAGCCGTAGTCGATGACTGTAATCTCGCGCGAAAATCCGGCGGCGGTGTAGCCTTCCTCGCGGATGAACTGCATCAAGCGACGGTACTGCGCGGGCGACTCGGCGTGGTGTCCGCGGAAGCGCACGCATGCGCAGAGCGAAGCGGGCAGATCAATGACGTCGCCCGCAAAGCGGTCGGCCTCGTCAAGCACGAGAAATTCGCCGTCGTACTGCCCGAAGCTGCCCTCGTTCAAGTGCTCCTGCGACACGCTGAAGCCCACCTTGCCGAGGAAGACCAGCGCCTCGGCCTGCGCGGCGGCAAGGCGGCTCGTGGAGAGCTCGAGCGCGGAGTAGTCCGGCGCGGTCAGCGCCGTGTCGATCCAGAAAAGGCGAAGCGCGGGCGAATGGATGAGCGTGATCTCGCCGAGCGGCGCATGCCGCACATCTTGGAGCTGGCTAAGGCGCGCGTCGAGCTTGCGCTCGATGCGCTTGAGTTCCTTTTGCTTCTGTACGACGGCGGCCTTCTGCGCGCGCAGCTTTTCTTCGATCGTCTCCACATCGCGGTTTTGCAGAAAGTCGGCGATCTCGGTGAGCGGCATGTCCATCGCGCGCAGATACCGGATGGTGTTGAGCGGCTCAAACTGGCGGACGCTGTAGTAGCGGTAATTCGTCGACGGGTCGACGTATTCCGGCAAGACAAGGCCGAGCGCCTCGTAGTGGCGCAGGCTGCTCACGCTGAGATGGAAAATTTTTGCCATTTCGCCGATGGAGAAAAGCTGGGGAAGAGCCATTTATGATGCCTCCTGCGCACGTTTTTCCCGCCGCGTGAGGATGGCGTAGGCGATCACGCAGACGAGGATGGAGAAAAGCGACCCCGCGGCGTTGGCAAGGCCCATGGGCAGCAACGTCTGCGGGAAGTATTTGGACGCAAGGTACGCCCCCGGTACGCGCACGAGCAGGATCGAGAGCGAATTGTGCAGAAACGAGATGCCCGACTTGCCGCAGGCGCAGAAATAGCCGCTGAAGCTGAACTGCACGCCGGCAAAGAAGCTGTCCCAGATGTAGCCGCGCAGATATTGCCCGCCCGCGGCGGCGACGGCGGCATCAGGCGTGAAGAGGCCGACGAGCGGCTCGGCGATAAACAGGGTGAGGATGACGACCGCGATGCCGAACGAGCAGGCGATCATCGCGGCGTAGCGCAGCGTGAGACGCGCGCGCTCGGGCTTGCCCGCGCCGATATTCTGCGCGCCGAGCGCCGAGACGGTCGAGAGCATCGACGACGGGATGAGGAAGAGGAAGCCGATGATCTTTTCGACGATGCCGACGGCGGCCGCGTCCGTCAGGCCGCGGCGGTTGGCGATGATCGTGATGATGACGAACGAGACCTGAATAAAGCCGTCCTGCAGAGCGACGGGCACACCGATCTGAAGGAGCTTACCCATGACGGCGCGCTGCGGGCGAAAGTCCGCGCGGCGGACGGAGATGAGCCTGCGCTTCAAGATGACCGCGAGCGAGACGAGGACGCTCACCGCCTGCGAGAGCGTGGTGCCGAGCGCCGCGCCCGCGGGGCCGAGGTGCAGCGTGCCCATGAAGTAGTAGTCGAGCGCGATGTTGACGACGCAGGCGACGGCGATGAAGTACATGGGGCTCTTGCTGTCACCAAGGCCGCGGAAGATCGAGGCGATGATGTTGTACGCCGTGATGAACGGAATACCGATAAAGCAGACCGTGAGATAGGCGAGCGTGCCCTGCACGGCCTCCTCCGGTGTGGACATGATGGAGACGATACCCCCGCGCAGCGCGAGCAGCAGTGCCGTCAGCGCAAGAGACAGCAGCATGAAGAGCGTGACCGTGTTGCCGATGGCAGAGGCGGTGCGCTTTTTGTCGCCGCCGCCGGCGGCCTGCGCGATGCTGACCGTCGCGCCCATCGCAAGGCCGACGAGCATGACTGTGAGCATGTGCATCACCTGCGAGCCGATGGAGACGGCGGTCGTGCTGGCGACGCCCTCAAACTGGCCGATGATGAAGAGGTCGGCCATGCCGTAGAGCGTCTGCAAAAAGTAAGAGAGCAGATACGGCAGCGAAAAGGACACAACGTTGCGAAAGACGCTGCCGGTGGTGAGATCGTTTTGCATCGGAAAGGACTCCTTATCAGTATAGCATGGAGTCATCATAAACTCTATAACAATTGTAGAGTCAAGCGTGAATTTTTCCGCGCGGAAAAGAGTCTCACTTTCCCGGATAGCCCAGTGCGGCGGAAAGCATCTGCCCCGCGGCGACGACCGCGCGCTCGGCGTGCGCGAACTCGTCCGAGTGCACGGAGCGGAACATCCCCAGTACGCTGACGACGTACTTGAGCGCGCCGCCGCCGGTGAACACCGGCGCGGAGATGGAGCGAAGACCGATCTTATACTCACCGTTTTCCACGGCGAAGCCCGCCTCGCGGCAGGCGGGGAGCGATGCGAGCAAAGCACCCGCGTCCGTTTCTGTGTGCGGGGTGTAGGGCGTGAGCGGCACACGGGCAAGGAGAGCCGCCGCCTCGCTCTCACTCATGCAGGCAAGGACGATCTTGCCCTGCGAGGTGCAGTGCAGCGGCAGCCGCGCCCCCGGCGCGGAGACGATGCGAAGGGAGTCGCGTCCTTCGGCCTGGTCGAGGGCGACGATGTGTCCGTTTTCATAGGTGGAGAGCATGGCGGAGGCGCCGGTCGCTTCTGCCAGATGCTCAAGGTAAGGCCGCGCGAGGGACGAGATGTTCCAGAACGCGCTGGCGCGGCAGCCGTATTCAAAAAGGCGCAGGCCGAGGGCGTATTTGCCGTCTGCGTGCTGTGTGATGACGTCATAGTCGCGCATGGTGGTCAAAAGGCCGAACACCGTGCTCTTGGGCAGCCCTGCACGCTCGCTGATGGCGGTGAGCGTCATCGCCTCGCCCACGTCGCTGAGGAGCTGCAAAAGCTCCATCGCCTTCGCCACGGAGCGGATGGTGTTGCCGTCAGTCATAAATCGGCCCTCCCGGTCGAAAATCGTTGCTTGTATTCTAAAAAATACTGCGGAAAAAGTCAAGATTACGATAATATAAAAATACAGTTCGACATTATCGGACGACTGTGTTGCGTAAGAGCGTGATATTTGCTAAAATATCATGCTGTACCATGGAAGAAAGAGGCGTTTCAGATGCTGGACGGCTTTGCAAGATCAATTACATACCTGCGCATCAGCATCACGGACCGCTGCAATTATCGCTGCCGCTACTGCATGCCGGACGGCGGCATTGAAAAGTGCGCGCACGAGGACATCTGTTCTTTGGAAGAGCTGCGCGACATGGCCGCCGCGGCGGTCAGGTGCGGCGTCAAAAAGATCCGCGTCACCGGTGGCGAGCCGCTCGTGCGCCGCGGTGCGGTGGACTTCTGCCGCATGCTATCAAGCATTGCGGGTGTTGAAGAGCTCTGCGTCACGACAAACGGCAGCCTGCTCAAGGAAGTTGCCCGGCCGCTGCGCGACGCGGGCGTCACGCACCTCAACATCAGCCTCGACACGCTGAACGAGGAGCGCTTTCGCGCCATCACGCGCCTTGGTACGCTGCAGGATACCTTGGACGGTATCGAGGCGGCGGAGCGCGCGGGCTTTGCAAAGATCAAGCTCAACTGTGTGCTGCTCGGCGGCGTCAACGACGACGAGATCGCCGATTTTGTGGACTTAACGCGCGAACACCCGTGGCAGGTGCGCTTCATTGAGCGCATGCCGATGGGCTGCGGAAAGGATTTCGGTACATACCTCCCCTCGCAGGCGGTTTTGGACCGCTGTCCGGAGTTGGAGGCCGTTTCGCACGACGGCGTGGCCGCGTGCTACCGTCTGCCGGATGCAAAGGGGACCGTCGGCCTCATCGCGCCGATGAGCCACGCGTTCTGCGCAGAGTGCAGCCGCATCCGCATCACGGCGGACGGGAAATTGAAGCCGTGCCTACATTCGGACGCAGAGATCACGCTGCGGGGCTTGTCCGGTGAGGAATTGGAGCAGGCCATCCGCCGCGGCATTCTGATGAAGCCGGAGCGCCACCACATGGACGAGATTGGCGTCACGGAGACGCACCGCGGCATGTTTGCGATCGGAGGCTGAGAATGGAACTGACGCATTTTAACGAACAGGGCCGCGCCCGCATGGTGGACGTGAGCGAAAAGGTGCAGACCTATCGCGTGGCGCGCGCCGCCGCGATGGTCCGCATGGCAAAAGCGACGATGGACAAGATCAAAGAGGGCTCCATCGGCAAGGGCGATGTGCTGGCGGTCGCGCAGGTCGCGGGCATCATGGCCGCGAAGAAAAACAGTGAACTGATCCCGATGTGCCACCCGCTGCTGCTCACCAAGGTGGACATCTCATTTGAAATCGAAGAAACCGCCCTGCACATCCGCAGCGAGGTCCGCTGCCACGGTGAAACGGGCGTTGAAATGGAAGCGCTGACAGCCGTCAGCGTCGCCGCGCTCACGGTGTACGATATGTGCAAGGCCGTGCAGCGCGATATGCGCATCGACGGCATCCACCTTCTCTATAAAGAGGGCGGCAAGAGCGGCGTTTATGAAGCGGAGGAATGAAGAAATGGCACAGGTGACCGCTGTGAACATCAGCGAAAAAAAGGGCGTGCGCAAGCACGAGGTGCCCTATATCGACGTAAAATGCCGCCACGGCATTGTGGGTGATGCCCACGCGGGTGACTGGCACCGCCAGATCAGCCTGCTGGCCGACGAGAGCGTGGACACGATGCGCGCTATCTGCCCGCTTGAGCTGGATGCGGGTATCTTTGCCGAAAACATCAACACCCGAGGCATCGAGCTCAAGACGCTCCCCGTCGGCACGCGCCTGCGCGTGGGCGAGACGGAGCTTGAGGTCACGCAGATCGGCAAGCAGTGCCACAACGACTGCGAGATCAAGCGCACGACGGGCAAATGCGTGATGCCGACCGAAGGCATCTTTGCCATTGTGATCAAAGAGGGCCGCATTCAGGCCGGAGACGAGATTGAGGTGCTGAAGAAATGAGACTTATCAAAACCGAGGACGCGGTGGGCCATGTGCTCTGCCACGACATGACGCAGATCATCAAAGACCAGTATAAGGACGCGCGCTTCCGCAAGGGCCACGTCGTGACGGAAGAGGACATCCCCGTGCTGCTCAGCATGGGCAAGGAGCACCTCTACGTCTGGGAGATGACGCCCGGCATGGTGCACGAAAACGACGCGGCGGAGCGGCTTCTGGCCCTCTGCGGACAGGAAAACATGATCCGCAGCGGCGTGAAAGAGGGCAAGATCGAGCTCAAGGCCGCCTGTGACGGCGTGTTTCTGGTCGATTCCGCGCGCCTTGTCGCCGTGAATAGCCAGGACGAGGTGATGATCGCCACGCGCAAGGGCGGTACCGCCGTGCGCGAGGGCGACAAGCTCGCGGGCATGCGCGTCATCCCACTCATCATCGAGGAAGAAAAGCTCCAAAAGGCCGAGCAGGCCGCGGGCGATAAGCCGCTGCTGTCGCTCAAGCCCTATGTGCGCAAGACCGCCTGCATCGTCGCCACCGGCGGTGAGGTCAAAAAGGGCCTCATCAAGGATACGTTCACGCCGGTCGTCATCGACAAGCTCAAGACCTACGGCATCGAAACGCTCGAGGTCGTCTACTCCGGCGACGGGGTGGAGAATGTGCGCGACGCGGTGCTCACGATGCGCGAAAAGAAGCCCGACATGATCCTCTGTACCGGCGGCATGAGCGTCGACCCCGACGACAACACGCCGGGCGGCATCAAGGCCGCGGGCGCGAATATCATCGCCTACGGCGCGCCGGTCCTGCCGGGGGCTATGTTCCTGCTCGGCTATTTTGACGACGGTATGCCCGTCATGGGCCTGCCCGGCTGCGTGATGTATGCGGGCGCGACGGTCTTTGATCTGGTGCTGCCGAAGATCGCGGCGGACGTGCCCGTGACGCGCGCGGATCTCGCGGCGCTCGGTGAGGGCGGGCTGTGCCTTGGGTGCAAGCCGTGCCACTATCCGATCTGCCCGTTTGGAAAATAAAACTTCAAAACGATGGCGGAGCCATCGTTTTGAGGGGGGGGTACAGCCTGCTGCGCGCACTCGCTTGCGCTCGCACACTTGCAGGCTGAGAGGTGTTTTTTGCCACGCGCATGGAAATTGGCGAAGCGCCGCCAGCGGCGGATGAAGCGAGCCAGTTTCGAGGAAGCGGCACGATTGGCACGCCCAACGGGCGCGGGAATCGTAATGCTGCGACGGTGACCGCGGCAAAAAACGGATCAAGATAATTTGCCGCCGTGCGCGGCGGCAAAGTCTGCGACACTGTTTCGCGCCCCATGGGCGCGGGGTTAGGGGGGCAGGACTGGTGGATTTTTGAACCGAATGAGTCGGTACTTTTTGACAATTTCAGGATTTCGCGCCTGCGGGCGCGAAATCTTGGGGGAGCGCTATCTATTTTGAGGATAGCGAGGTGAATTTGTCCAAGTTTCCCGCTGGGGATTGGAAATAAATTGCGTGCGGCGTGTTCTTGCCAATTCCTGTATCGCCGCGCTTTTCAATGAATGCGCGAAAAAGAAAAAATTGAAAGGAAGTATCCAAACATGAAAAAGCTTTTGTCTCTGCTCCTTGCGCTTGCGCTTGTGTTCTCTCTGGCCGCTTGCAGCAGCAAGACTGACGACACAACCACCGACGACACCCAAGGCGATGCGAACGCCGAGAGCGTTGATCTCGTCGTCTTCGCCGCCGCCTCCATGACCGAGACTCTGACGGAGATCGCCGAGATGTACAAGGAAGTTGCCCCCAACGTCAACATCACCTACAACTTTGACTCCTCGGGCAAGCTCCTCACCCAGATCAGCGAGGGTGCTGACTGTGACCTGTTCATCTCCGCCGCCCCCAAGCAGATGAACGCCATGGACGGCAGCCTCATTGACGACAAGGACAAGAACCCCGACGGTCTTGACCTCATCGTGACCGACAGCCGCATCGACCTGCTTGAGAACAAGGTCACGCTCGCCGTTCCCGAGGGCAACCCCAAGGGCATCGAGAGCTTCGATCAGCTTGCTGAACTCCTCAAGAGCGGCGACGTCATGCTCGCCATCGGCAACAGCGACGTGCCCGTCGGCCAGTACACCCAGAAGATCTTCGCCTACTATGGCCTTGACGAAGCGGCTCTCGCCGACTCTCTGACCTACGGCAACAACGTCAAGGAAGTTACCACTCAGGTGAGCGAGGCCAGCGCTGACTGCGGCATCATCTACGCCACCGACGCTTGCTCCGCCGGCCTCACAGTCGTCGACAGCGCCACCGCCGAGATGTGCGGCCAGGTCATCTATCCCGCCGCCGTCCTGAAGGGCGAAAAGGAAGAAGCCGCCCAGGCCTTCCTCGACTACCTCCAGACCGCTGACGCCATGTCCGTGTTCGAGAGCGTCGGCTTCTCCCCCGCTAACTAAAATTGGCTGAGACTTCTACATACCGCAGACTGATTTGACCCGATAAAACGGGCAGCAGCGACAGCGGAGATAGAAGCAGACCAAGTCGTTTAGAAAAAGCAGTATCACACTTTACTGAAAAGTGCGATATCCACGGCACCCTTGGGGTCAAGGGAAACCGGCGAAGCGCCGCCAGTGGCGGATGAAGCGAGCCGGTTTCGAGGAAGCGGCACGATTGGCGCGCCCAAAGAGGCGCGGGAATCGTAATGCCGCGACGGTGTAACAGCCCCTTGCGCTTCTTGGGGGATACAAAGGGGGCCATTCTTACGCTAAGAATGGTCCCCTTTGCAAATCTGCCGCCGCTGGCGGCAAAAGGCAGGTGCTCTATGGATTGGTACCCCTTATGGAACTCGCTGCGCATTGCGGCGATCTCCACGGTCATTATTTTCTTTGCCGGCATTTTTGCCGCCTATTATATCGCAAAGCTTCCGCGCCTGGTCAAAGGTGTGCTCGATGTGCTTCTGACGCTGCCGCTCGTGCTGCCGCCGACGGTCGTGGGCTATCTGCTGCTGCGCGTGTTCGGCCCCAAGCGCGTCATCGGCGCGTGGGTGCTCGAAACGTTCGGCGTCAAGATGGTCATGACCTGGTGGTCGGCCATCTTTGCCACGGTGGTCGTCATCTTCCCGCTGATGTACCGCACGGTGCGCGGCGCGTTCGAGTCTTTTGACGAGACGCTGGCCTATTCTGGACAGACGCTGGGCCTGTCGAATACCTACATTTTCTGGCGTATCCGCATGCCGTACTGCCGTCAGGGCGTGCTGGCCGGCACAGTGCTGGCCTTTGCCAGAGCACTTGGCGAATACGGCGCGACGAGCATGATCGCGGGCTACACGCCCGGCAAGACCGCGACGATCTCCACCACGGTCTATCAGCTCTGGCAGACGAACAACGATGTGCTGGCGACGAAGTGGGTCTTGGTCAATATTGCGATCTCCGCCGTCGTGCTGCTGGCGGTCAACATGCTCGAGCGGCGTGACTTCCTCACGGATGCGAGCAAGGCGAGGAGGGCGAGAAGATGAGTTTGTCTGTCGATATTGAAAAAAAGCTTGGCGCGTTTCATCTGCGCTCACAGTTTGAAGCGCCGGACGAGACGATGGCGCTGCTCGGTGCCTCGGGCTGCGGCAAGAGCATGACATTAAAGTGCATCGCAGGCATCGTGACGCCCGACCGCGGGCGCATCGTGCTCGGCGGCCGCGTGCTGTTTGACAGCGAAAAGAAGATCAATCTGCCGCCTCAGCAGCGCAGGGTCGGATATCTTTTCCAGCAGTACGCGCTGTTCCCGAACATGAGCGTGGAGCAGAATATCCTCTGCGGCATCCGCAGCGGAGATAAGGCGGAAAAGCGCCGTGTTCTGGCGGAAAAAATTCGCATGTTCCGCCTCGAGGGCCTGGAGAAAAAGCATCCCGCGCAGCTCTCCGGCGGTCAGCAGCAGCGCGTGGCGCTCGCGCGCATTTTGTGTTCTGAGCCGGAGGCGATTTTGCTCGACGAGCCGTTCTCCGCGCTGGACAGCTACTTAAAGTGGAATCTTGAGATCGAGCTTGCCGACCTGCTCGCGACGTTCAACGGCCCCATCCTCTGGGTCAGCCACGACCGCGATGAGTGTTACCGCAACTGCCGCAGCGTCTGCGTGATGGAAGACGGCCGGACCGGCGAGGTCACGCCGATGGACGAGATGATCCGCCATCCGGGCAGCGTCAGCGCGGCGCGCCTCGCGGGCTGCAAGAACTTCTTCGCCGCCGAGGCGAGAGACGGCAAAGTCTACCTGCCCGAGTGGAACGTGGCGCTGCCGCTTGCTGGCATGGAAAATACCTTTACGACGATTGGAATTCCAGACAATGCCGTCACCATGAGCGAGAATGGCGCCATGAGCTGCACCGTCTGCCGCATGATCCTCGGCGTGGAGGAGAACATTCTCCTGCTGCGTCCGGAGGGCAGCGTCGAAGGCGCGCCGATGCTGCGTATCACTGTTGGACATGAAAGTGATCTGCAAGCGGGGGCAGCCGTCCGCGTTGCACTGGACGACAGCAAACTGTTACTCCTGTGAATTGAAAAAGTGAGAGCAGGGCAATACCCAGCTCTCTTTTTCCGTCAAAATATAAATACAATTCGTAATATTCTGCCAAAATATAACGAAACACGGCGGTTTTGGGCGTATGCCCAAAACCGCCGTGCCATATTTTCCTTACAGGCGCCCGTAGATGCGGGTCGTCTCGTGGATGGACTTTGCGAGCTTTTTGCTCGCCTCGCCGCTCAGCATGCGCCACTGCCAGTTGCCGCTGCTCGTGCCGGGGGTGTTCATGCGGCAGCCCTTGCCAAGGCCCAGATAGTCCTGCATCTGTGCGACAAACAACCTGCTCTGGCAGCTCATGCCGCCGCGGATGATGCCGGCGTTGAAGCCCTCCTCGTCATTGAGACCGAGGTACTTCTTCGCGAACGCGATGTCCGCCTTATCCGCCTCCGTGCGCCAGAGGGCGAGGGGTGCGTTGTCGTGCGTGCCGGTGTAGCAAATGCTGTTGAAGTTGCAGCTATGCGGCAGGTAGTCGCTCGGGTCGCGCGAGTCGAACGCAAACTCGAGGACCTTCATGCCGGGAAGACCGGAATCGGAGAGCAGCTGCACGACCTCGGGCGAGGGATAGCCGAGGTCCTCGGCGATGAAATCGAGGTCGCGGAACCAGCCGGTCAGCACGCCGACGAGCGACATGCCGGGGCCCTTGACCCAGCGGCCGTTTTTGGCGGTCGTCTCGCCGTAGGGAATGGCCCAGTAGCTCTCGAAGCCGCGGAAATGGTCGATGCGGATGACGTCGTAGAGCTTCTGCGCGCCGCCGATGCGGCGGATCCACCAGCCGAAGCCGTCCTTCGCCATGGCCTCGTAGTTGTAGAGCGGGTTGCCCCAGAGCTGCCCGTCCTCGCTGAAGCAGTCAGGCGGGACGCCGGAGACCTCGGTGGGCACGTTGTGCTCGTCGAGCTGGAACATTTCGGGTTCTGCCCACACGTCGGCGGAGTCCATCGCCACATAGATGGGCAGGTCGCCGATGATGCGGATGCCGAGCGAGTGGATGTACGCCTTGAGTGCCTCCCACTGGCGGAAGAAGAGAAACTGAATGTAAGTGAAAAGCTCCACATCCTCGCGCAGCTCGGCGCGGTAGCGCTCGACAACCTCGCTGCTTGTGCGGCAGCGGATGTCCTCGTCGTCCCATTCCGTCCAAGACTTCATGCCGAAGTGGCGCTTGAGCGCCATGAAGAGGGCGTAGTTCGGCAGCCAGCGCTCATTTTCCCGCTCAAATGCCGCGACGGCCTCGCGGTCGCGCGTAAAGCCGCGCGTCTTGGCCTTTTCGAGCAGCGTGAAGCGGCTCGCGTAGATTTTGCCGTAGTCGACATAGCGGGGATCGTCGCCCCAGTCGCAGGCGTTGACCTCCGCGCGCGTCAGGAGCTTATCTTTGACGAGCAAGTCCAAGTCGATGAAATACGGGTTACCCGCAAAGGACGAAAAGCTCTGATACGGCGAGTCGCCGTAGCTCGTCGGGCCGAGCGGCAAGAGCTGCCAGTATTTCTGCCCCGCGGCGGCGAGAAAGTCGGCAAAGTCATAGGCGGCCTTGCCCATCGTGCCGATGCCGTGGGGCGAGGGAAGGGACGAGATCGGCATCAGAATGCCGGAGGAACGTTCGATCAAAGGAACCACTTCTTTCTGGAAAATGAAGGATGAAAGGCGTTAACCCTTTACCGCGCCTGCGGCTACGCCCTTGATGATGTACTTCTGGCACAGCAGATAGAACACGATGACAGGGATGATGCTCAGCAGGATCAGCGCCATCGTCGCGCCGAGGTCGACGGTGCCGTAGCTGCCCTTGAGGTACTGGATGTGGATGGGGATGGTCATGTACTTCGTGCGGTCGAGCACGAGATAGGGCAGCAGATAGTCGTTCCACACCCACATGATCTCGAGAATGCCGACAGAGATCATCGTGGGCCGCAGCATCGGCAGCACGACGGAGAAGTACGTGCGCAGCGGGCCGCAGCCGTCGATGGCGGCCGCCTCCTCAATTTCAAGCGGGATGGATTTGATAAAGCCGACGAACATGAAAATCGCAAGCCCCGCGCCAAAGCCGAGGTAGATGATGGGGATGGTCCAGGGGGTATTGAGCTTGAGGGTATCGGCCGTCTTCGACAGTGTGAACATCACCATCTGGAACGGCACGACCATCGAAAAGACGCAGAGATAATAGACCATGCGGCAGAATTTGCTGTCCACACGCGCGATGTACCACGCGGCCATCGACGTGCAGAGCAAAATCAGCGCGGTCGAGACGATGGTAATAAATAAGCTGTAGCCGGCGGATTTTAAGAACGGGTAGTTGCCGAACGTCAGGCCCTTGATGAAGTTCGCCCAGCCGGCAAAGCTCTCCGCGTTCGGGAGGGCGAACGTGTCGGTCTTGACATAGGTGTTGAGCTTGAAGGAGTTGATGACCACCGTGAGGACCGGCAGCACATAGATGACGCAGATGACGCCGAGCACGATGGAGAGGATCGTCTTGCGGCGGGCTTCTGCGGAAAGAGAGTGCTTGTTCATTACTGCTGCACCTCCTTTTTGCGGTTGGCACTGAGCTGGAGAAGACCGATGGTCGCGACGAGGATGAAGAACAGCACGGCCTTGGCCTGCGCGGTGCCGCGCGAGTTGGCATTCTGCCCGTAGAACGTGTTGAGAATGTTCAGCGCGAGCATTTCGGTCTCTTTGATCGAGCTGCCGTCGGACAGGATGGTATAGGGCTGGCCGCCCGTGAGGGCGAGGTTCTGGTCGAAGAGCTTGAAGCCATTCGTAAGAGAGAGGAACGTGCAGATGGTGATGGAGGGCATCACATTCGGGATCGTGACTTTCCAAAGCGTCTGCCAGCGGCTCGCGCCGTCGATCTTCGCGGCCTCGAGCATGTCCTCGGGCACGGCTTGCAGGCCCGCGATGTAAATGATCATCATGTAGCCGATCTGCTGCCAGCACATCAGGATGATGAGACCCCAGAAGCCGAGCTTTGTGTTGAGCAGGATCGACGTGCCGTAGCGCGAGAGGATGCCGTCGAAGATCATCGACCAGATGTAGCCGAGCACGATGCCGCCGATGAGGTTCGGCATGAAGAACACCGTGCGGTACAGGTTGCTGCCCTTGATGCCCTGCGTGAGCGCGTAGGCCACCGCAAAGGCCAGCACGTTGATGAGCACGAGCGATATGACGGCAAACAGCGCCGTGAACCAGAACGAATGCACAAAGCTCGCATCCTGGAACGCGCGGCGGTAGTTTTCAAGGCCGACAAAATGCGCGTCGCTCGTGACCTTGAATTTGCAGAAGGAGAGATAGATGCCCTTGCAGAACGGATAGACAAAGCCGATGATGAACGCGCAGACCATCGGCCCCATAAAGAGCGGGAACCAGCGGCGGATCGGGCGGCGGATCATCGAGCTGTTGACCGCAGCGTTGCTGTGCTTATGTTTCAATTCGATCAACTCCCAGCCAAAGATAGAATATTGCTTTTGTTTCTGCACGGCGGGCGCTTCATGCGGCGCTCGCCGTGATATGCAGGGAGGGGCGGGCGAAATCGCCCGCCCCTCTCATTTGTGCTTTTCAGATGCGCTTGCTTTTTTAAAAGCGGCTTAGCCGTTGGCGGCAGCGTACTGCGTGGCCCAGCCGTCGACAAACGCGGTCTTGACGAGCTCCCAGTTGGCATCGCTCTGGTCGGCGTCGTACTGGTTCATCGCGGAGACGAGCGCAGCGCGGTAAGCATCAACGTTCGGCTGGAAGTTGGTGACCCAAGGCATGATGTAGTTGCCGTTGGTGGTGTAGTCGTTGGCGTCGGCGAGGAAGCCGTTGGTGGATTCGGCAGCCTGCTTATAGGGCATGGCGGCGAATTCATCGACCAGCATACGGGAGGCCTCGGGATCGGTGACCATCCAGTTCATGAATTCGAGCGTGGCCTGAATGTCTTCCTCGGAAGCCTTGGCGTTGACAGCCCAGCAGTTCTCGGTGCCGCAGTTGAGGCCCGCGTTCTCTTCGCCCGCAACACCGCAGTAGAACGGGATCATGGACAGGTTGTCAAGACCGTACTGACCGTCGCCGGTACCGGTGAGCTTGGCCCACTCCCAGGAGCCGTTCTGATAGAACACGGCCTGCTCCTTACCGAACTCGTCCGCCGCGTCAAAGCCGCCGGCAGCGAGATCAGCAGGATTCACGGCGCTGTTGTTGATGTACAGATCCCACAGGTTCTTGTAGTTCTGCATGTAGGTACCCTTGATGGAAGACGGGCATTCCTTCCAGGCGTCGGGATCGTCCACGGACTCGTAGTAATACTCAAGGTTCGCGAGGTGGCCGGTGAAGCGCCAGCTGGAATCGTCGCTCATGGAAGAGGAGGTGAAGGCGTCGAAGCCGAGCTCGGAAGCACGAGCGTGGATGTCCTCAGCGACGGCCTTGAGAGTCTCAAAGTTCGTGATGTCGCCGAGCGTGTAGCCGGCCTTTTCGAGCAGGTCTTCATTGACGATGATGCCGTAGCACTCGTAGCAGTAGCCGATGGAGCAGAGCTTGCCGTCGGCGTCATAGAGGTTGTAGGCGTCGGTGTTGAGCTCGTTGGCAACGGCGGTGCCGCTCAGGTCATAGCAGTAGTCGCCCCAGGTGTCGACAGCGGCCTGGTTGCCCACGACGAACAGCGTCGGGGGAGCGGACTTGTCCATCTCGGCGGTCAGGGTCTCGTTGTAGGTGCCGGAAGCGGCGGTCACGACGGTGACGGGCACGCCGGTCTTCTCGGTGTACATGGCGGCGACCTTCTGCAGGGTCCCGTCGGCTTCGGGCTTGAAGTTCAGCCAGTAGACGCGGCCGGAGGCGGTATCGCCGTCGCTGTTGTCAGTGGAGTCATCCTTCTTATCGCCGCAGGCGACGAGAGAAAGCGCCATGACAAGAGCAAGGATCATTGCAAGATACTTTTTCATTTCATCAATACTCCTTTTCAAATTTATTTTCACGCGGTTCCCGCGGGAAAATCAGTGCTTGAGCTGCCGCACGGACGCACCCTCGCGCAGCGCGGTCGGCAGAGTGACATGGCGATGAACGCCGCGTCCCTCAATGATGTCGAGCAGGATCTCGACGCTCGCCTCTCCCATGGCGGTCATGGGCTGGCAGAGGGTGGTGAGCATGGGATGAATGTATTCCGAGACGCTGATGCCGTCGATGGCGATGACGGAGCAGTCCTCGGGGATGGAGCGGCCGCTTTCGCGCAGGGCGCGCATCGCGCCGATGGCCATGTCGTCCGCAATGGCGAAGACAGCCGTAAAATCGGCGGGGGAGCGCAGACGCTTTTGCATAGCGGCATAGGCGTTGGCAATGGTGAAATCTTCGGCGCAGATCAGGTCTTCCGGATGCTCTGTTAAGCCGAAGTCGCGCAGCGCGCGCTGATAGCCAAGGTAACGGAGCTGGGAGATCGAACTGTCGTCGGGGGCGGCGGTCAGCACGGCGATGCGGCGGTGACCGTTTTGGTAAAGCTCGCTGACCGCGCGGTAGGCCTCCTGCTCGTCGGCGATGGAGACGGAGGAGTACGACTCCGGCGGAAGCGTGCCGTAGGAGTTGGTGTAGGAGCAGCAGACATAGGGCACGCCGAGAAGCGAAACCTCTTCGGGCGAATAATCGCTGCGCCCGCCGAGGAAGATAATGCCGCGCAGGCGCTTTTCTTTTTCCATCACCGCACCGCACTGAATCTCGTCGTCGCCCGATGGGATCTGGCGCATGACCATCGTGTAGCCCGAGGCGTCGAGCTTTTGCTCGATGGCGTGGATGATGTCGGTGTAGAAAGGGTTCTGCACACCGCGCACCACAAGGCCGACCGCGTCAGAACGAATTTTGACGAGGTCGCGCGCGCTGTTGTTCGGCACATACCGGTGCGCCTCGATGACGGCGCGGACCCGTCTGCGGGAATCCTCACTCACGTCCGGACGGTCGTTGAGCACGCGGGAGACGGTGCTGACGCTCACGTCTGCGAGCTTTGCAATATCCTTGATGGTCATGCCGACGCGCCCCCTGCGATGATTCCGGAAACCTTACCGGTAACGTTTCCGATCCTTGCTTACAGCATAGTCCCCACAGCGGGCAAAGTCAAATGAAACTTGCCGTTTGTGGTAAAAATGGGGAAAACACACAAGAAATGTGCACCGATCATTGACAAAACAGCCAAAGAATAAGCTGGTGGCTCTCTTAACGTTCAGCTTATGACGTGCTTGTACCGCTTTATGAGCGGCTTATAGCAAAATGCGGGCCAAAATCGGCGTTTCTGTGCAGAAACGAAAAAATTCCCCGTTTTCCGCCGCTATGCGGCAGAAAACGGGGAACAATCTGTGGTTAAAAAAGCCTTACTTGAGCAGCAGCTCCGCGATCTGGATGGTGTTGGTGGCAGCGCCCTTGCGGACCTGGTCGCCGCAGCACCAGAGGTTCAGACCGCGCTCGTCGGTCAGGTCCTCACGAATGCGGCCGACATAGACGATGTCCTGATCGGACGTGTCGAGCGGCATGGGGTAGACCTTGTTCTTGAGGTCGTCGACGAGCTTGCAGCCCGGGGCGTTTGCGATGAGCTCCCTGGCACGCTCGACGCTGATCTTCTCCTTCGTGCGCAGCACGACGGATACGCTGTGGCTGCGGATGACGGGCACGCGCGCGCAGGTGCAGCTGACCTTCATCTCGGGCAGGTGAAGGATCTTGCGGCCCTCGTTCTGCATCTTCATCTCCTCGCTGGTGTAGCCCTCAAAGGCCTCGCCGCCGATCTGGGGGATGATGTTGTACGCGATCTGATACTGGAAGACCTTGGGCTCAAGGTGCTTGCCCTCGGAAAGGGCCTTGACCTCATTGTTGAGTTCGTCGATGCCGCCCTTGCCCGCGCCGCTGACGGCCTGGTAGGAAGAGGCGATGATCGTCTCGATGGGGCTCTCCTTGGCGAGGGCGTTAATGGCGACGAGGGTCACGATGGTGGTGCAGTTGGGGTTCGAGATGATGCCCTTGTGCCACTTCACGTCCTCGGGGTTGATCTCGGGGATGACAAGGGGGACGTTGGGGTCGAGGCGGAACGCGCTCGAATTGTCGACGAACACCGCGCCCGCCTTGACGATCGAGGGGGCAAAACGCTCGGCGATGTCGTTCTCGGCCGCGCCGAGGACGATATCAAGGCCCTCAAACGCGTCGTCAGACGCCTCGACGATGGTGCACTCCTGACCGCGGAACATGATTTTGCTGCCCGCGCTTCTGGCGCTTGCGATGGGACGAAGGGACGCAACGGGGAAGTTGCGCTCTTCGAGAATTTTGATCATTTCCTGACCGACGGCGCCGGTGGCACCGAGAATACCGACATTGACCTGTTTCATTACACTACATTCTCCTTCACAAAACTATTGTACAGGACACGGATGGCCTGTTCGAAATCTTTTTCTTCCACACCCACGATGATGTTGAGCTCTTCGGGGCCCTGCGTGATCATGCGGATGTTCACGCCGTTTTCGCCGAGCTTGGCGAAAATTTTACCGGAAACGCCGGGACGGTACGCCATCTTGCGGCCGACGGCGGCGACGATGGCGATATGCTCCGTTACGGTTATCTTATTCGGCTGCACCTCTTTTTGCAGCTCGCCCAGCATTTCGTAGAGCGAGCGGGACACCTTGTCGGACGAGACGACGAGCGAGACGTTGTCGATGCCGGACGGGAGGTACTCGACGTTGACCTCGTGCTTGGCGAGCACGTTGAGAATTTTCAGGAGAGAGCCCGGTTCGCTCGACATGCCGGTCTTGGCGATGGTGATGATGGAAAAGCCCTTCTTGCCGGCGATGCCGGTGATGAAGCCGCCCTCTTCCATCTCGTCGCCGATGGACTCCAAGATCATCGTGCCGGGATGGTCGGGCGCGTTGGTATTGCGGATGTTGAGCGGGATGTTTTTCTCGCGCACGGGGAAGATCGTGCCCTCGTGCAGGACCTGCGCGCCGATGTAGCTCAGCTCGCGCAGCTCGCTGTAGGTCACGCGGCGGATGGGCTCGGGATCGTCGACGATGCGCGGGTCGGCCATCAGGATGCCGGAGACGTCCGTCCAGTTCTCATACACGTCCGCGCCGAGCGCCGCTGCCGCGAGTGCGCCGGTGATGTCGCTGCCGCCGCGGGAGAACGTGCGGATGTGCCCGTCGGGCATCACGCCATAGAAACCGGGGATGACGACCTTGCGGTCCTCGGCGAGGGAGCGCAGCGCCGCGTAGGATGCGTCCTGATCGACGGTGCCGTCGAACTTGAACTTGATCCAGCGGGCCGCGTCGACGAACTCATAGCCGAGGTATTCGGCCATCAGCCGTGCGGAGAAGTATTCGCCGCGCGAGGCGAGCTCATCCTGGCTGATGCCATTTTTCATCTTGTCCCACAGCGCGTCGAACTCTTTGTCGAGGCTGATGTGCAGGCCGCATTCGGCGATGATCTCGTTGTAGCGGTCGCGAATCATGGCGAAGATGTCCTCGCACGAAACGCCGTATTTGATGTGCGCGGCGCAGAGATAGAGAAGATCAGTGATCTTATGGTCGCCGGAGAAGCGCTTGCCCGGCGCGGAGACGATGACCACGCGGCGGGCGGGGTCGGCTTCCACGATGGACTTGACCTTGGCGAACTGGCGGGCGTCGGCGAGCGACGAACCGCCGAATTTCAAAACTTTGAGCATGGAGTTTATTCCTCTTCGGCCGCGTAGCGCGCAAGCAGCGCGTGCGGGTCGTCCTTTCGGTAAGATTCATAGGCGTCGAACGCCGCGCGGGCGCTGCACTCGCGGGTAAAGTATTCGCCCATGCAGCGGAACAGCCACTTGCACTGCGTGCCGGATAGGTTCACCGAGCAGGGGGTGAAGGAGTCAGCATAGAAGCTGCGGCAGCCGTCGGCGACGTCGAGACAGTCGCGCAGCACGTTCGAGCCGGTCGGGTAGCCGCCTGCGCCCGCGCCGGAAAAGCTCTGCTTGCCAAAACGCGATGCGAACAGCGTGACGAGGTTGCCGGTGCCGTCGGTGTGCGCCTCGGGCGCGGAGGAGGGGAAAAGCGTCGGGCAGACGAACGCGGCCACGGCACGGCCGCTTTTCTCCGCTCGGGCAATGAGCTTGTAGGTCAGGCCCTCGTCCTTCGCCTTGGCGATGTCGCCCGCAGTGATGGACGAGATACCGACACAGGGGATGTCCTCTTCCCTGATGTTCACGCCGAAGGCAAGGTCGGCGGAGAGGACGATCTTGCGGCGCGCGTCCAGACCCTCGACATCTGCGGTGGGGTCGGCCTCGGCGTAGCCGAGCTCCTGCGCCTTGCGGAGCGCGGGCGCGTAATCCGCGCCGGAATTCGTCATGGCGGAAAGCATGTAATTCGTTGTGCCGTTCAGAATGCCCTCGACAGCCTTGATCTCATCAAGCTCAGACGCGCGGGAGAGAGAGGTGAGCCAGGGAATGCCGCCGCCCGCGGCGGCAGTGCAGCGCAGCGCCACGCCTTTTTCTTTTGCAAGGGAGGTGAGCTCTTCAAAGTGGGCGCACATGAGCTGCTTGTTCGCGGTGACGACGTGCTTGCCCGCACGCATGGCCGCGCAGAGGTAGCTGTACGCCGGCTCGATGCCGCCCATGACTTCCACCACAATATCAATCGAGGGATCGCGCACGATCTCGTCGTAATCGGCGGTCACGGTGCATGTGAGCTCCGGGCGGGGACGGCGGGAGAGAACAGCTGCAACATGCAGATCGGTTCGCCCCTCGCACAGCTTATAAAAATGGGAACCGACGGTGCCGAAGCCCAGCAGCGCAATATTCACGGGGAATGACCTTCTTTCTTTTTTGGATACTCCGTCAAGTGCGGACGAATTTGTGACTTACGCCGAAACTGTCCGCGGAAGAAAAACACTTGACTTTTTGATGGAAACAATATAACATAGCGTTTGTGAAAATACAATAGGGAAAACAAAAAAACTTTTCCCGTGAGATACAGGAGGAAACATCCATGCAGTATCAGAGCACCCGTGACAAAAATTTAAAGGCCAGCAGCGCGCAGGCCATCTTAAACGGCCTTGCCCCCGACGGCGGCCTTTACACGATGCCGTCGTTTGACGAGGTCAAGTTCGACTATACTACTGTATTAAATATGGACACGATGTCCATGTCGACGAAGATCTTATCCAAGCTCCTGCCCGACTTTTCAGAAGCGGAGATGGCAAAACTCGTCCACGACGGCTATACCGGCAAGTTTGAGACCGACCACCTGACCCCGACCGTCCCCGTCGGTGAGGACTTCATCCTCGAGCTTTTCCGCGGACCGACGAGCGCTTTTAAGGATGTGGCGCTCTCGATGCTGCCGCGCCTGATGACCGCGTCGAAAGAAAAGCTCGGTGTGGACGACGAGATCATGATCCTGACCGCCACGTCCGGCGACACCGGCAAGGCGGCGATGGAGGGCTTCTGCGATGTGCCGGGCACGAAGATCATCGTCTTCTACCCCCACGGCGGCGTGAGCGCCGTGCAGCAGGCGCAGATGGCGACGCAGGCGGGCGAAAACGTCTGCGTGTGCGCGGTACGCGGCAACTTCGACGATGCGCAGACCGGCGTGAAGAAAATCTTCTCCGCCGTCAGCAAGGATCAGCTGCTCGAGGGTAAGGGCGTTCGCCTGTCCTCGGCCAACTCCATCAACATCGGCCGCCTCGCCCCGCAGGTCGTCTATTATTATAGAGCGTACGCCGACCTCGTGCAGGCGGGCCGCATCCAGCCGGGCGACAAGGTCGACTACGTCGTGCCGACCGGCAACTTCGGCGATATCCTCGCGGGCTACTTTGCCAAGGAGATGGGCCTTCCCGTCGGCAAGCTCGTGTGCGCGTCCAACGCCAACAATGTGCTGACCGACTTCCTGCGCACGGGCCGCTATGACCGCCGCCGCCCCTTCTACAAGACAGTGTCCCCCTCGATGGACATTCTCGTCTCCAGCAACTTGGAGCGCCTGCTCTATCTCCTCTCCGGTGACGACAAGCTCATCGCGGATTTAATGAAGCAGCTCAGCGAAAACGGTGAGTACGAGGTGCCCGCGGACATGCTCGAAAAGCTGCACGAGCTCTTCTGGGCAGGCTTCTGCGACGACGAGGGTGCGAAAACCGCCATCGGCAAGGTCTGGAAGGACGACCATTACCTCTGCGACACGCACACGGCGGTCGCCTGGGACGTGGCGCAGCAGTACAAGCAGGCAAACCCCGAGCACAACGCCGTCGTCGTGCTCTCCACTGCCTCTCCTTATAAATTCCCCGCCGCCGTGCTCGAGGGCATCGGCGAAAAGGCCGAGGGCGACGAGTTCGACGTGATGGAGCAGCTCCACAAGGTCACGGGCGTGCCCGTGCCGAAGAATCTTGCCGACCTACGCTCCCGCGCGGTGCGTCACCGCGACGTGATCGACCGCGGCGAGATGCTCGACTACGTGCTCGGCAAGGCCGCGGCGGAAAAGTGATAAAGGAGAATAAACATGTATATTACCTGCCTTGATATGGAGGGCGTGCTCGTCCCCGAAATTTGGATCGAATTTGCCCGCGAGAGCGGCATTCCCGAGCTGACGCGCACCACGCGCGACGAGCCGGACTACGACAAGCTGATGAAATGGCGCCTGGGTGTGCTCCGCGAGCACGGCCTGGGACTCAAGGAAATTCAGGAGACTATCGCGCGCATCGACCCGCTGCCGGGGGCGAAAGAATTCCTCGACAAGCTGAGATCTGAGACGCAGGCCATCATTTTGAGCGACACCTTTGAGGAATTTGCACAACCGCTGATGAAAAAACTCGGCTGGCCGACCATTTTCTGCAACTCTCTCGAGGTGGACGCCGACGGATTCATCAGCGGCATCAAGATGAGATGCGAGCATTCCAAGCTTACGACCGTGCGCGGCCTTCAGTCCATCGGCTTTGAGACCATCGCCAGCGGCGACAGCTACAACGACCTCGAAATGATCGAAGCGTCCAAGGCGGGCTTCCTGTTCCGCACGACGGAAAAGATCAAGCACGACTACCCGCATCTGCCCGCTTTTGAGGGCTACGACGAGCTTTTAGCGGCCATCGAGCAGGTCATCCGCGCATAAGGGAAAAACAAATATCCAGCTTGAATGAAATAATATTCATTTAAAATTTGTTCATTTTGACGATTGACTTTTTTCTCCAAAAAATTATTATAATCAGGCGAAACGCAGGGGAAATTCTCCTGCAAGGCAAACATTTGTAATAAAATAGGAGGAGAAAAATGTTTAGCTTTCTGATCTGCCTCGCATTGCTGATCGGCGGCTACTTCGTTTACGGTGGCATCGTCGAAAAGACCTTCGGCCCTGACGACCGTGAAACGCCGGCTGTCAAGATCAACGATGGCGTGGACTATGTGGTTCTGCCGCAGTGGAAGCTGTTTATGATCCAGCTTCTGAACATCGCGGGCCTCGGCCCCATCTTCGGTGCCCTGCAGGGTGCTCTGTGGGGGCCCATCGTGTTCCTGTGGATCACCTTTGGTACGATTTTTGCCGGTGCGGTTCACGACTATTTCTCCGGTATGATGAGCGAGCGTAACGAAGGCGCTTCCATCTCCGAGATCGCCGGTATCTATCTGGGCGGCGCAATGAAGAACGTCATGCGCGTGTTCAGCGTGGTGCTGCTCGTTATGGTCGGTACGGTCTTTGCGGTCGGCCCTGCCGGTCTGATTGTCACCCTGTTCAAGAACGGCGGCCACGAGGGCATCGTCGCCACGACCCTGTTCTGGCTGATCATCGTTCTTGTCTACTACTTCATCGCGACTTTCATTTCCATCGATAAGATCATCGGTAAGATTTACCCCCTGTTCGGTATCTGCCTGATCATCATGGCCATCGGTGTTGCCGTCGGCATCTTCACCAAGCCTGAGTACACCATCCCCGAGATCTGGAACAACTTCGGCTCCATGCATCCCTCGGGCACCCCGGTGTGGAGCTTCATGTTCATCACCGTTGCCTGCGGCGCGATCTCCGGCTTCCATGCCACGCAGAGCCCCCTGATGGCTCGCTGCATGAAGAGCGAGAAGCAGGGCCACTTCGTCTTCTACGGCGCGATGGTCTGCGAGGGTGTTATCGCTCTGATCTGGGCTGCTGCCGGCTGCTCCCTGTATGAGGTCACCGGCGGTTTGAACACCGGCCTTGCCGCGGCTCTCGCCAATGGCCAGTCCGCTGCCATCTACGACGTTTGCTCCAAGACCATGGGCGGCGTGGGCATCGCGCTCGCCATGCTCGGCGTTATCGCCTGCCCCATCACCTCCGGCGATACGGCGTTCCGTTCCGCCCGTCTTGTTCTGGCCGACTGGTTCAAGATTGATCAGAAGAAGTGGCAGAACCGCCTGATGCTCTGCGTGCCCGTCCTCGGCGTCGGCGCGATCCTCGGTATCGGCAATGCCCTCGGCAAGATCGACTACACTGTCATTTGGCGTTACTTCAGCTGGACGAACCAGACCCTCGCCATGATCGTTCTGTGGGCCGCTTCCATGTACCTCTTCTATGATAAGAAGAACTACTGGATCACCGCTGTCCCCGCTACCTTTATGAGCGCTGTGTCCGTGACGTACTTCCTGCTGGGCAACGAGTGCCTCGGCCAGTTCCTGAATACCAAGACTGCTGAAGGCGCGACCGTTTACAACACTGCCGTTGCTTACCCTGTCGGCATCATTGTTGCCATCGTGTTCCTGGGCATCTTCCTGTACACCATCAAGAAGCGCAATCCCCAGCCTCACTACGAGACGCTGCACAAGTAAACCATTCGTAGAGCGGTGGGAGAATCCTCTCCCACCGCTTTTTTTCAGATTTTGGAGGAGCCTTATGATTTTTGCACCTGTGCGCCTTGGCGAAACGAGTCTCAACGCCGAAGCTGTCGCCGCGGACAAGAAGTCCTGCAAGCGTTTCGGCCCCTGCGGCGTGGGGAAAGAGGCGCTGTTTTTGAATAGCTATTTTATCGACCGGCGCTACTATGTCGCCTTTTCGTCGGTGCGCCGCGTCTTCAAGCGCGTGGCGATGAGCCAGGGCGGCTTTTCGGGCAAGGGCGTGTTCGGCGCGATCCCATACCTTGTGGTGCAGTATGACGGCGGGAAGGAAAAGCAGTGCACCTTCAAGCGCGAGGAAGACGTGGACGCGATGCTCGCCTATATCGGGGAAGTGCATCCCGAGATCCCGACGCTGAGCGTCGGCGGCGAGCAGCGCTTGGAGCAGAAGGCAAAGGAAGAGGCTGCGCGCTATCTTTCCGAGCTGACGAGCGACGCGCAGAGCGCGAAAGAAGAGCTGGAAAAGGCGCAGAAGTTCCTCTCCGGCTACCCCGAGCTGACAGAGCAGCTCTCCAAGGCGGCCAGAGCCAAGCGTGTGAACCAGCATACGAACCCCGCCTACCGCTGGGTCGCGCTGGCCATCGTGCTGGCGGGCGCGGCGGCGCTGGTGTACGGCATCATCTCGTGGCGTAACGGCGGAGATTTCGGCATGTATTTCGCCCTCTTCGGCTTTGCGGCGATTTTCTTCTTTTCCGGCGCGCACGTGCTGCCCACGGCGAAGAACAACAAAAAGGCCGTCGCCCGCGCCTGGGAAGAGGCACAGGCCAACCTTGCCCACGTCCTGCCGGACGATTTTCCGCTGCCGGCGCGCTATGCGCACCCTGTCGTGCTCACGCGCATGATCCGCATCCTGCGCGAGGGCCGCGCCCAGAGCGCAGATGAGGCGCTCGAGGTGCTGAAATCTGACCTCAAGGCGCTCAACGCCGACGTGCAGGTCTCGCAGGAGGAATACGACGAGGTCGTCGCGATCAAGTCGATGTTCCTGCTGAGCGATTATCAGTGAGCGGATATTGATTCATTTCGTCAAAAAGCCCATGGATTTTGCAAACCCATGGGCTTTTTCCTGTCGCCTGGCAAGTGAATATAAGAGCGGTAAAAGAAAAATGCTTGCAAAGCGATCGCTTTGCAAGCATTTTTTATCTCTTTTTGCTCTTTGCCGTGGGCTTTGGCTTGGCCCAGCCGGATTTGCGCTTAAAGTTTTTCGGCTTGTCAGCGCCGCTGTTCTTCGGGCTCTGCCCGCCGCGGGGCGCGTCGTTTCTGCGGCCGCCGGTCTGAGCGGCGGAGGGCTTTTTGCCGCCGCCGGATTTGCCGTGCGGCATCGCGCGGTCATCGCCGTACGGGCGGACAAGGCACTTCGGCCCGTAGCCGATGAGATCCTCGCGTCCGGCCTTTTTGAGCGCCTCGATGACGAGCTTTTTCTTGTCGGGGCGGAACCACTGGAGCAGCGCGCGCTGCAATTCCTTGCCGTGCGGCGTCGTCTCGGCGAAGACAGGTGTCATATCGCGCGGGTCGATGCCGGTGTAGTACATGCAGGTCGAGAGCGTGCCGGGCGTGGGGTAGAAGTCCTGCACCTGCTCGGGTTTGTGACCCGTGGAGTGCAGAAATTCCGCGAGCTGCACGGCGTCCTCGAGTGTGCAGCCGGGGTGGGACGACATGAGGTAGGGAACGAGATACTGCTCGCGCCCGTTTTTCTCGTTCACGGAGCGGTATTTGTCCCAGAATTTTTCAAACACGTCGAAGTGCGGCTTTCCCATGTAGTCGAGCACGCCTGCCACGCAGTGCTCGGGCGCGACCTTGAGCTGGCCGGAGATGTGGTATTTGACGAGCTCGGACAAAAAGGGACTTCCCTTGTCCTCGAGCAGATAGTCATACCGGATGCCCGAGCGGACGAAGACCTTCTTCACGCCGGGGATCGCGCGAAGACGACGCAGCAGCTCGACATATTCCGAGTGGTCGGGATCGAGATTTTTGCAGGGGTAGGGAGCGAGGCAGTTTTTATTGCGGCACATGCCGCGCTTCAACTGATCCTTGCACGACGGATGGCGGAAGTTGGCGCTCGGACCGCCGACGTCGTGGACGTAGCCCTTGAACTTCGGGTCGTGGGTGAAGCCCTCGACCTCGCGCACGCAGGATTCGATCGAGCGTGAGGTGATCATGCGCCCCTGATGGAACGCCAGCGAGCAGAAGTTGCATCCGCCGAAGCACCCGCGGTTGTGTGCGACGGAAAAGCGCACCTCCTCGATGGCGGCGACGCCGCCGAGAGCGTCGTACATCGGGTGCACCTCGCGCATGTAGGGGAGCTCGGCGACCTCGTCGAGCTCTTCGCGCGAAAGCGGCATCGCGGGCGGATTGACGACGAGCGTGTCGCGCCCGTGCGCCTGCCAGAGCGCTTTGCCGCGGATGGGGTCGTGCTCCTCGTATTCGAGCTTTGTCGCGAGCGCGTAGGCGTGCTTGTCCTCGCACACCTCCTCATATGACGGGCACTCGACATGGTCGAAGGCGCAGACTTCGGGCGTGCGCGTCACAAACGCCGTGCCGCGAATATCTGTCAAGGCATCTGCCTTTTCACCATTGGAGAGCCGGCGCGCAATCTCGCGCGTGGCATATTCGCCCATGCCGTAAACGAGCAGGTCGGCCTGTGCGTCGAAAATGAGCGCGCGGCGGACCTTATCGTCCCAGTAGTCGTAGTGCGCAAAGCGGCGCAGGCTTGCCTCCAGTCCGCCGACGACGATGGGGACGTCGCCGAAGGCCTCGCGGCAGCGGTTGGCGTACACGATGGTCGGGCGGTCGGGCCGCAGGCCCATCCGGTTGCCGGGGGAGTAGAGGTCCTGCGTGCGGCGCTTTTTCGCCGCCGTGTAGTGCGCGACCATCGAGTCGATGTTGCCGCCGCCGATCATCACGCCGTAGCGCGGACGGCCCATCGCGCGGAAGGCGTCCGCGCTGTGCCAGTCCGGCTGGGCGAGCACGGCCACGCGGTAGCCCTCGTGCTCCAGCACGCGTGCGATGATCGCCGTGCCGAAGCTCGGGTGGTCGATATACGCGTCCGCCGTGACGACGAGGAAGTCATAGTAGTACCAGCCGCGCTCGACCATCTCGTCCTTCGAGACTGGCAGAAAGGCCTTTTCGATCTTCTTTTTCTTCATTTTTCGATAACTTCCTGCAATCTCTTCCAGCAGGATTCCTCATCGTATTCAAAATTCTTCTCAAATGTGACGCTTTCCGCGTCCTTATGAACGGGGTGGAAGCCCCACTTTTCCGCGCAGTGGAGGCCGACCAAATTGCTCTTAGCGATGCGGCCGGTCGAGAGGATGGAGCAGCCGCGCGAGCGCGCATAGGAGAGTGCCTGACCGACGAGCTTTTCGCCGAGGTCGCGCTTCTGCGCGTCCTCCTCGAGCCAAAATTCGCCGATCGTGCCCACGCCGCCGCGGCAGGAGACAACGCTGACCGCGCCGATGACATCGCCGCCGTGCATCACGTCGAAGTGTCCGCTTTCGCCCGAGGAGCGGTAGTAGATGCCGCCCTCAAAGCCCTTCGGGTCGTTGACCCACGGCTGCTTGCGCACGGTGGCAATGTTGTCGCCGAGGTGGGAGGCGTCATCGCGGAAGATGACATTGAACGTGCCATTTTCGTACTCGAGCTTTGCAACGGCGGTGTTTTCCGCGTGGCCGGTCTTGTCGATTTCGTGCAGCGTCATGCCCTGAAGCGTGCCGACGATGATGCGCATGGCCATGCCGTGGGAAAAGACGGCGACGGTCTCGTTGGGATGCGCCTTGGCGATATCGGTGAGGACCTTGCGCATGCGGTCGCGGACCTCGGCAAAGCTCTCGCAGCCGTCGACGTGCCATTTCTGCGAATCGTTGCTGAAATAGGCGAGCTGCTCGGGATCGGTGCGCTCAAGCTCGGCCCAGGGCGTATCCTCCCAATAGCCGACGTCGATCTCGCGCAGGGCACGGACAGTGCGCAGCGGCAGACCGTGCGTTTTATAGATGGAAAGCGCCGTGATCATCGTGCGGAAGCGGTCGCTTGAGTAAACGGCGTCGAATTTTGTATCGGCAAAGCGCTTTGCGAGCGCGGCGATCTGGCGGTAGCCGCGGTCGGTGATGGTGCTGTTGTACCAGCCATGCGCGCGGCGATAGAGGTTGCCCTCGGCCTCGGCGTGGCGGATGAGATAGATCGTGGTCATATGGTTCTCCTTCATGCTTACTTTTTCTCATTTTCATTATAGGCCGAAAAGAGGCATTCAGCAAGGGCGATTTGCGGCAAAAATTGCCGCGTATGACGCGATCTTGTGTGGACAGACTAAGCGCGTGAGCAAAGGAGTGATCGATATGTGTGATACCGCATTCTGGCGCGGTATGGCTGCCGGCATGGCCGCCGGCGCGATCATCGGCATGACCGTCGCAGAAAAGCGCAAAGCCATGAAGACCTGCGTGGGCCGCACCATGCAGCAGATGGGTACCGCCGTGGACGGCGCGCTGAGCGACTTAATGCACCGGTGAAATAGGCGCGAGAGCGCAAAGAAAGGGCGGGAGCTTTAGCTCCCGCCCTTTCTCATTATTTTCCTGCTATCCTGCTTGCTTTTATCCTTAGATGACGCCATACTCCTTGAGAAGCTTTTCGATGTCGGTGCCTTCGATCTTGCCGAGGGCCTTCTTGACGGCCATCTTTTCCATGAAGCCCATGTCCATGTCGGTGGCCTTCTTGCCGTCGCGCAGCTTGACGGTGGCGTTGAGCAGATCGCGCACATCATACACGCTGCCCCAGACCTCGGGCACGCCGCGGTCGACGTTCAGCAGCGTATAGACAGCCTCCATGCCGGTGCGCATGGAATACTCGGTGGTGAAGATCGTGTCGCGCGGGGTCTCGGCGAACTGGCCGAGGAAGGCGAAGTTGACGCTGCCCTCGGGCACGACGTTCGGGCGGTCGCCATAGGCGCGCGGCATGAAGAACGCGTCGATATACGGCATCATGACGGGCACGGTGTTGGCGCTGTTCGTCGCGAGCTCTTCGATCTGGTCCTCGGGCACGCCGATGTGGTACAGCCACTCCATGCAGATCTCTTTGCCGGTGCACTCGCGCATGGGCTTTTTGATATAATCGCCTGGCTTGTCGGTGAAGAGGGAGTAGACCCAGACGAGGCAGTGGTCCTTGGGCTGCGTGCGGAACTGCGGCTGGCGGTTGATGGTCCAGCTCATCAGCCAAGAGGAATCCTTCACGGTGACGATGCCGCCGGTGACGACATGGCCGGTGAACGGGTCGCGCTTGCAGATATTTTTGATATAGGGGATGATCTTCTGGTCGAGCGTCTCGACGGTCGCGCTCATCCAGTTGGTCTGCTCGGGGTCATGGCAGAACTTGTCGGGATGGCCGAAGGACGGGTCCTGCGCGGCGATCTTGCGCCACATATCCCAGCCGCCGCCCTCTTTGAGCTCGGTGTTGTACTGGGCGGGCTCGTTCTGGCTGCCCATGGAGGAGTTTTCGACGCAGCCGCCGTTCGTGATGAAGACGAGGTCGTTTTCCGTGAGGTCAATGGCCTCCTTCTTGCCGTCGCGGATGACGTCGATGCGCTTAGCCAGCTTGTGCTTGGGGTCAGAGCAGTCGAACTCGACGTTTGCGACCTGCACGCCGTAGTGGAACTGAACGTTGTGGCTCTCGAGGTACTTGACCATCGGGAGGATCATGGACTCGTACTGGTTGTACTTCGTAAAGCGAAGTGCCGTGAAATCGGGCAGGCCGCCGATGTGATGGATATAGCGCTGGATATAGAGCTTCATCTCAAGCGCGCTGTGCCAGTTTTCAAAGGCGAACATCGTGCGCCAGTAGAGCCAGAAGTTGGAAGAAAGGACCTCGTCATCGAAGAAGTCGGTGATCTTCTTGTCCTGCAGCTGCTCGTTGGGGGTGAAGAAGAGCTTCATGATCTCCATCGCGCCCTTGTCGGAGATGTCGAACTTGCCGTCGGTGTGCGCGTCCTGACCGCGGTTGACGGTCGCGCGGCAGAGGGAGTAGTTGGGGTCTTCCTTGTTGAGCCAGTAGTACTCATCGAGCACGCTCACGCCCTCGGTCTCGATGGAGGGGATGGAGCGGAACAGGTCCCACATGACCTCGAAATGGTTGTCCATCTCGCGGCCACCGCGCATCACGTAGCCGAGGTTTTCGAACTTGTAGCCGTCGCACGCGCCGCCGGGCAGATCACCCTTCTCGAGCACGTGCACGTGCTCACCCTTCATCTGGCCGTCACGCACGAGGTAGCAGGCGGCAGTCAGCGCGGCGAGGCCGCTGCCGACGATATAGGCGGACTTGTTGTCCACGCCTTCGGGCTTCTTGGGACGGGCGAACGCTTCATAGTTACCGCTGGAATAATACATAAATCATTTCTCCTTTCAAACTGTCTGTGAAACCGCTGATCCACGAAACACATTCAACCTTGGGAATCAACGGTATGTTTTCCTTTCGATGGTGAAAGCATACCGCAGTTTTGCGAAAAGAACAATCAGCAGAAATCGGGCGGTGATAAGTTTCTTATCACCGCCCGAAAAGCTGTAAAAATTTTTATCATTCTGCCGCTTTTGATGAAAGCAGGGAAACCGTCACGCCTTATCGATGCGCAGCCGCTCGAGCGCGGCACGGACATTGCCGTGGATGACGAGTTCGAGCCGGTCGACGAGCAGCTGCGGGTCGCCCTTCATATCGTTTTTGATCCAGTCGAGCATCAGACCGACAAAGGCGTACTTGTAGACCGTTGCGATGAAGGCCTTGTCCTCGTCACGCACGCTCATGCCCTGCGCCTGCTCCTCGACTACGCCCTCAAGCAGATCGTAGGTGACCTTGTAGAGGTAGTTTTCCACCTGCTCGCGGCTGACGGAGTGGTAGACGTTCATAATGAATGGCTTGTTGTCCTGCACGGCCTTAAAGAGCTGCAAAAAACCCTGCTGCCACGTCTCGTAGGTCTTGTTGCCTGCGAGCGCCTTGCTGGCGTCCTCCTGACACGACCACTCGACAAGGTCGTAAATGTCCTTGAAGTGGTAGTAAAACGTCATGCGGTTGATGCCGCAGTCCTCCGTGATATCGCTGATGGTGATCTTGCTCAGGGGCTTTTGCAGCAGCAGATTTTTGAGCGACGCCTCGAGCGCGCGTTTGGTCACCTGTGACATGGCGGTCTCCTCTTTCTATCAGGATGATTTGTTGACGCTATCATATCATGAGAAAGGACGGAAAAGGGAGAAGTTTTTGTGAATTCTCCGTAGAATCGAAAAAGAGGACGCTTATCGTCCTCTTTTTCAATTCAGTTTATGCTGTCCTGGACCGCTTCTTCAAACCGCACGGTGAGATTCGGATTTTCCTCCGCGCTGTCATCGAGCACGCGGCGGAAGGCGTTGGCGCGGCGACCGAGCAGCTCGTCAAGCGCCGAAGTGCCGCGGACGATCAGCTCCGTCGGCTCATGCAAGTCCGTCAGGCAGTCGTGCAGGGCGTCGAGATTGCCGCCGTACCACGCGGGAAAGTGAAGACCCTCCGCGAGCGCGCGGTGTAGGTCTTCGACACTTTCGCAGGCGGAGACATCTAATACAAAGCGCATGGCCGTCACTCCTCCCCGTACAGCAGTTCAAAGGACTTGTAGTGGTCTTCGGTGTAGTAAATGAGGCCGTCGTTTGAGAAGACGATGCGTTTGGCCCCGCGCGAATCCGCGCCCAGCGTGTCGATGTCGCATTCGGTGTAGGTGCGTCCGTCCGCCTCGGACAAGAGACCTTCGTAGTTGCCGAACCGGCTGCCGCCAATGCATTTGTCCGGCGCGTAGGGCTCGAGCGACCCGCCCGGCCAGCCGAGGGCCTGGGCATCTTTCTTGGTGATGAAGTTGTCCGGTAAATGTCCGTAGGTGTGGATATAGAGCGCGACGTCGTCCTTGGTCGTGTAGGCACCGTCCTCGTCGATCTGAGGGGCGGATGCATCGTCGTCGCTTAGCGTATCGGCGTCTTCAGACGGTGCGTTCTGCGCATCCTGCTGCTCCTGCTGCGGCAGGCTGGAATCGTCCTGCACCGGCGCATCCGCGCCACAGCCGACGAGCGAGAAGAGCATCACGAGCGCGAGCAGCCATGCGGTCAGTTGTTTCTTCATTGGGAATCCTCATGTGGTGATTTTCTCCATCATAGCACGGCTGCGGGCAAAAATCCAGCACGCGCGGCGGTTGACTTTGCGCGCCGTTGTGCGTACGATAGGGGAAACGACCGGCAAGTCGGAATGGATCAAAAAGCAAAGGAGATAGAAACAATGACGATTGAAGAGCGCGCCGAGCTGGCGGTGGAAACATTTGCCGCGGGAAAGGGCAACTGCACCCAGTCGGTGCTGTGCGCGTGGGAGGATAAAATTTCCGTCGACCACGATACGCTGATGAAGCTCGGCGCGGGTTACGGCGCGGGCATGGGCTGCATGCAGGCCACCTGCGGCGCGCTGATCGGCGCGGTGATGGCCGCGGGCAGCGTGACGGACGGCAAGGGCACGCCGCGCACGGCCCGCAGCATCCTTACGAGCTTTCAGGAAAAGAGCGGCGCGACGATCTGCAAGGACTTAAAGGGCGTAGAGACCGGCAAGGTCCTCTGTCCCTGCGCGCAGTGCGTTCGCAACGCCGTCCTCGCCGCAGGAGAGATGCTGGGGGAGTAAAGGGAGAAAAGCCCAGCTCGCTGAGAGCGCTGAGTAAAAAATAAAACCACCATCGAAAGATGGTGGTTTTATTTGGCGCAGCAGGAGAGATTCGCTCGCGGTGTTACCACACCGCGACTCGGAAAGCGGCGAAACGCTGCCAGTGGCAGAGAAAGTGAGCCGCTTTCGAGGAAGTGGCACGATCGACGGGACTGGACAAGTCGCGTCGATCGTGATGCCACGACGGTGTAGGCGGGCACTAAACGCCCCACTGGGGCGTTTTTTCGCTTCGCTTATGCCCTGTTCGAATCTCTGGATACAAAAAAGAACACCACCCTGTTGGGTGGTGTTCTTTTGGCGCAGCAGGAGAGATTCGAACTCTCGGTACGCTTTTGACGTACACACGATTTCCAGTCGTGCTCGTTATGACCGCTTCGATACTGCTGCGTATCGGTGCGCTCGACAGCAAAAATGATTATACCAAAAATCACAGCAAAGTCAAGCACAAATTCGAAAAATGCGCGATTTTCTGAACGGCGCCTTCACTTGCAATTTTTGCCGCCATCTTTTATACTGACAAAAAGACCCTTTGGGGAGGGAGTATCATGAGCAGTAGCATCTATCGCGCCGTGAACACGACGCTCATTTATATCGAATGCGGCGGCGAATACCTGATGCTGCACCGCACGAAAAAGGAGAACGACTGCAACCGCGACAAGTGGATCGGCATCGGCGGCAAGTTTGAAGAGGGCGAGAGCCCGGAGGAGTGTGCTCTGCGCGAAACGAAGGAGGAGACCGGCCTCGCCCTGACCTCTTACCGCTATCGCGGCATCGTGACATTCGTGTCGGACAAGTGGGAGAGCGAGTACATGCACCTTTTCACTGCCGACGGCTTTGAGGGAACGCTCAAGGACTGCGATGAGGGCGAGCTTGCGTGGATCAAAAAGAAAGATCTGCTGGCGCTGCCCGCGTGGGAGGGCGACAAGATCTTTTTGCGCCTGCTCGACGAAAACGTACCGTTTTTCTCGCTCAAGCTGCGTTACGAGGGCGAAACGCTCGCGGAGGCGAAGCTCAACGGGAAAGCGTTGGAGGTGCGGCATGGATAAGCTGCTCGTGTCGGCCTGTCTTCTCGGCACGCCCTGCCGCTACGACGGAAAAAGTAAAGCGGACGCGCGCGTGCAGGCGTTGGTGGGAAAATATGAAATTGTTCCTGTCTGCCCCGAACAGCTCGGCGGTCTCCCGACGCCGCGTGTGCCCAGCGAACGGCGGGGCGAGCGTGTCGTCACAGCGGGTGGCCGCGATGTGACAGAGGCGTACCGCCGCGGTGCGGAGGCAGCTCTCGCGCTGTGCCAGCAAAACGGCTGCGAGGCTGCCGTGCTCAAGGAAAAGAGCCCGAGCTGCGGCTGCGGGCAGATTTACGACGGAACTTTTTCCCGCCGCCTGACCGAGGGCGACGGCGTGACAGCGGAGGCGCTCAAGGCACACGGTATCACCATATATGGCGAGAGCGACGCGGAAAAGCTGTGAGTGCTGACAATTTCTGCCCGTGATATTTTATGCAGTTTACCGACAAAATTTTAGTTGTCTTTGAAAAGTGCAGCCGTTATACTATATAACCAGCATTGGACAGATATCATACGTGTATTGAATATGACCGGCGGATGGCCGACGGTCATCATAATAAAAAAGGAGGAGCACAACATGAAATTTTCCAGCAAAGTTGAAAAATGCGGCCTGTCTCCGATGCGCAAGTTCCACCCGTACGCGGTGGCGGCAAAGGCTCGCGGCGTCAACATCTATCACCTCAACATCGGCCAGCCCGACGTACAGACTCCTCCCGCGTTTTTCGAGGCAGTCCGTCACTTCGAGCAGCCGGTGCTGGCCTACGCGCCCTCGCCCGGTATCCCCGAGCTGATCGACGCGATCCAGAACTATTACGACAAGCTCGACATGCACTTTGACAAAAGTGAGATCTATGTCACCGCCGGCGGCAGCGAAGCGCTTCAGATCGCGCTGCAGTGCATTCTTGACGACGGCGACGAAATTCTCATTCCCGAGCCGTTCTACCCCAACTACAACACGATGACCCGCACCTGCGGTGCATCGATTCGCCCGATCCCGACCTGCCCGGAGGAGGGGTATCGCTACGCTGAGCGCGAGAAGATCGAATCTCTCATCAACGAGCACACGCGCGCCATCATGGTCACGAACCCCGGCAACCCGACCGGCGTTGTGCTGAGCCACGAGGAGATGGAGATGCTCGTCGATGTCGCACAGAAGCATGATCTGTTCCTCATCGGCGACGAGGCGTACCGCGAATTCGTCTACGGCGGGGAGAAGCTCCAGTCGTTTGGCGAGTTTGCCGACAGGGCGGGTGACAACATCATCGTCATCGACACGGTCTCCAAGCGCTTTTCCGCCTGCGGCGCGCGTATCGGCTGCCTGATCTCCAAGAATAAGGAGTTCATGAACCACGCGATGAAATACTGCCAAGCAAGACTTTCGGTCGCGACGCTCGACCAGATCGCGTCTGCCGCGCTCTACACCGTCGGCCCCGAGTATTTTGCCGCCGTGCGCGACGAGTATAAGAAGCGCCGCGACACGCTCTGCCGCAAGCTCGGCGAGATCCCCGGCGTGGTGTTCGACGTGCCGGGTGGTGCGTTCTACGTGATGGCCGCGCTGCCGGTCGACGATGCCGACAAGTTCCAGCAATGGCTGCTCGAGGAATTCAGCGACAACGGCGAGACCGTGATGATGGCCCCGGGAGGCTCGATGTACGCGACGCCCGGTAAGGGCAAAAACGAGGTCCGCATGGCTTACGTCATCGAAAGCCACAAGATCGAGCGGGCCATGGACATTCTCAAAAAGGCCATCGAGGTCTATAACGCCAGATAAACTGAGAGAAAAAGGAGAGAGAAGCAATGATCCGTCATATCGTCATGTGGAAGTTCCGTGAGGGCACCGAGGAAAAGGCCAACGAGTTTCTGACGAAGCTCGCCGCGCTCGACGGCGTGATCCCGCAGCTCAAAAAGTGCGAAGTCGCAAAGAATATCGGCAAGGACAACTACGACGCCGTGCTCGTCTCCGAGTTTGAGACGATGGATGACCTGAACGCCTACAAGGTCGATCCCCGCCACGTTGCCGTGAGCGACATCTGCAAATCCATCCGCGCCGACCGCGTGGCCGTAGACTACGAATTTTAATCAAAAACAAAGAGCGCCTTTCGGCGCTCTTTGTTTTTGAAAAGGAACGCGCTCCGCGGCAGCGCACGCACCGTAGGCGCGCACGTTTGCGGAGCGAGAGGAGTTTTTTCTGACGCGCATGTCGTCAGGAAAAACGATCTCAATTTTTTCGCGCCCGCGGGCGCAAAATGGTTTTGATTATTTTTTGTCGCGACCTGTGCGTGACAAAAAATACTTTGCGCGAAGCGTGTGTCACAGCCACCCTACGGGTGGCAAGGCACAAAGCGCAGCGAAACTTTTTCAAAAAAGAGGCCATTTATGGCCCCTTTTTTGAGCTGCAACCGCTGGTTGCTAACTTTTCAACCCCGCTTGGTGGACTTTTTGCGCACCTTTTGATAAGCTGAACGCAGAAAATCTGCAAAGGAGAACCCCATCATATGACACTTGGAGAGAACATCGTGCGCCTGCGCACACAGAAAAACTGGTCGCAGGGCGACCTTGCCGACGCGCTGGACATCTCGCGCCAGAGCGTATCCAAATGGGAGACCGACGCCTCCATCCCCGAGCTTGACAAGCTATTAAAGCTCTCCGAGCTCTTCGGTGTGACGCTTGACGAGCTGGTGCGCGGCGAGGACGCGCCGAAGGCGGAAACAGCCGCGCCCGCGGCACAGGCAGTACCCGCCTCTTTCACGCCGCAGACTTCGTCCGAGCAGGAAAAGCGTCACACCATTGCGGGTACGATTTTAATGTGTATCGGCGCGGTTCTTCTGCTCACCTGCCTGATACTCGCCGGCGATCTGCTGGCGGGGCTGATTTACGGACTGCCGTTTTTCCTCTGCGGCATCATCTGCTTTACGGTGAAGCATCGCACGGGCCTGTGGTGCGGCTGGGCGGCCTATCTCTGTATTGATCTCTACCTCCGCTTTGCGACCGGCCTCTCGTGGACGACCGTCTTTATGACGCACCTCTGGACGGCGCAGATGAACTATGCGCGCCTTGCCATCTCGTGGGTGCAGCTCCTCGGCATGCTTGTGATGATCGTCTGCACGGCGCGCTCCTACCGAATGCTCAGGCTGCCCGCGACGAAAAAAGAGGGCACATGGCTCATTGCCGGTTGGCTCGCGGCGCTCGTTGTGCTGCCGCTTCTGATGAGCTACGGTGTTATGCCGCTGCTGCTCGACGATCTCGGCAATTACAGCAACATTTCGCCGTACTTCCTTCTGAATGTCGTCTACAGCTACGCGCGCCTTGCGCTCGTCAACATCCTGCTTGTGCGCACGCTCGCCGTCTGGCGCTTGAAGCGGGAAGAGAAGAAAGCGGAAAAGTGAATCGAAATGAGAAAAAGCGGACCGCACTGCGGTCCGCTTTTTTGATGCAGATATGCCTTACTTCTTGCTCTTCTCCAGCGCGGCAAGCTTGAGGCAGCAGCAGAAGACGGCCATCGCCTGCTCAAGCTCCTCGACCGGCGGCAGAGACGGGGCGACGCGGATGTTGCTGTCAAGAGGGTCGTGTCCATACGGATAGGTCGCGCCCGCGCTCGTCATCACGACGCCCGCCTCCTTGGCGAGCGCCAGCGTGCGCTTGGCAAGGCCGGGAGCCGTGTTCACGGAGACAAAGTAGCCGCCCTTGGGCGTGTGCCAGCTCGCAATGCCGAGCGGCTTGATCTCACGCTCGAGCGTTTCGACGACCATGTCGAACTTCGGCTTCATGATCTTGGCGTGCTCCTTCATGAGCGCGAGCGTGTGCTCCTTGTTTTGCAGGAACTTCACGTGGCGCAGCTGGTTCATCTTGTCGAAGCTGATGGCCTGAATGCCGATGAGCTTGGTCATGTACTCCATGTTGGCTTCGCTGCACGCAAAGCACGCAATGCCCGCGCCGGGGAGCGTCACCTTGCTCGTGGAAGCGAACTCGAAGACCATGTCGGCGTTGCCGTACTTCTCGCACTCGCTCAGAATATCCTTGAACGGGACGAACTCGCCGTCAAACTCGTGGATGCAGTAGGCGTTGTCCCACATCAGCAGGAAGTCCGGCGCGGCAGGCTTCATCTTTGCGATGCGCTCGATGGTCTCGTCGGAGTAGATGATGCCGTCGGGGTTCGAGTACTTCGGCACGTTCCACATGCCCTTGACGCTCGGGTCCTTGATGAGGTTTTCGACAATGTCCATGTCGGGGCCGTTTTCGGTCATCGGGATGGTGATGAGCTCAAAGCCGAAGCTCTCGGTCACCTTGAAGTGACGGTCATAGCCCGGCGCGGGGCAGAGCCATTTGACGCTCTCTTCCTTGCACCACGGCTTTTCGCTGTGCAGCAGGCCGTGGGTGTAGGCCTTGGAGACCGTGTCGTACATGAGCTGGAGGCTCGAATTGCCGCCGGCGAAGACCTGAGAGGTCTTGCAGCCGAGGATATCGGCGAACAGCTTACGCGCGCTCTCAAGACCCTTGAGCTCGCCGTAGTTGCGGGCGTCCACGCCGCTGTCCACGCACTCCTCGGCGCTGGTCAGCGCGGTCAGGATGCCGCTGACAAGGTCGAGCTGCTGCTTGCTCGGCTTGCCGCGCGCCATGTTGAGCTTGAGGCCCTTGGCCTTCCAGCTCTCGTATTCGGCGGACACCTTGTCGTATTCCTGCTGCCACTCGGCAGTGGAAAGAGCCATATAATCCATGATGATTCTCCTTTACAGGTAATTTATCCGATTAAAGTAACTGCATTATAGCACAGGGAAAAATCAGGCGCAAGTGTCCACATATAACAATCATTTGTTTTGCCTGCGGCAACAAGTTGACTCATTGAACAGATTGTACCGCCCCTCGCCGCAATAGAGAGGGGCGCTGCTTTTTGGCGAAAGCGGGAAAGAAAACGCGTCAGCACTAAACATAGTGCTGACAGTGCGTCCAAATCAGGCAAAAAGTAAGGCCGCGGAAAGCACATCGCTTCCCACGGCCTTGATCGTTTTTATAGAATTGGTCTTGTCACAGCTCGGTAAAGGTGCGAATTTCGTCGAGCTGGGCGTAACGCCGCGCGTGTGTTGTGCGCACCTTTCCGGCGCAGACGGGGCAGCCGCACTGCTGCGCGCCGGTGCGCGGATAGATGACGGATTTCCACACGTGTCCCATGGAGCACTGCCACCAGACCTTTTTGTTGCTGCCGGGTGTGACCATCTCCGGTGTCAGCGCGCCGTTGAGCGACGGGTGCTACTGCGCGGCAACGCCGGGACAGAGCGTTTTCAGATCATTGAAGCCTTTGAGCACCTTGCGTCCCGCGCAATAGGGACATCCGGTCTTGCGCTGCGTGCGCGACGAGACCGTGGCGCGGTAGGAATGCCCCAGCTCGCAGCGCCACCAAGCGGGACGGTTGGAACTGACGGCGACATCGCTGGGCTTCAGGCACCCGTTTTTGCGCTTATCCCACTGTGCGGCGATCTCGGGCTGGAGGTGGGCAAGGCCTTTTTCGCCCGTGACGATCGTCTTGCCCGCGCACACGGGACATCCGTGCCCCCACGCCGTGCGCGAGGCGACGGGCGACTGCCACGAGTGCCCCTCCGGACAGCGCCACCAGATGCGGATCTTCGAGCCCGTGGAGACGTCGCGCGGCGAAAGCGGGCCGTTTTTCTCACGGTCCCACTGCGCGGCCACGTCGGGATAGAGTGTGCCAAGATCGTTGAAGCCCGGCAGGACCTTTCGCCCCGTGCAGTACGGACAGCCGCTCCCCTCGGAGCGCACATGCACCGTCGTCTGCCACGAATGGCCGTTTTCACACGTCCACCAGACTTTTTTCTTGCTGCCGTAGGAAACGGTGTCCGACGTGAGCGGAAAATTGCGCGATTCGTCCCATTCTTTCAGTAAGTTTGTCCTTTCATGCAGCATGCAGAACTCATAAAATGTTTGTCGCATGTTCATCCCCCCTCTTTTCGGCAAAAAAGGTTTCCCGCCTGTACCTTGCTTTCAGAGAGGGCCGGGCGGTGCAGGAAGGGCGATGCCCTTCCGAATGATTTGCAACCGGCTGTCATAACCGCACACGGCGGCCTTAGACCCCTCTGGCTTTGCGTCCCTGCTTTTCAGCAGGTTTGCCAAACATTGCTTTGCTTGTCAGATCAGTACAGGCGCTTTCGCGCCGGAAACGGGGAAGAAAAAACTTCCGCTTTGACAGAATCGATGAAAAGAACTCGGCTGATCCTGCTATATCTGTATTCCATCACGAACTTTCCGTAAAAACAAGGCAGGTGACAAGACAGAATTCAGAAAAGTGATATAAAATTTGGAAAAATCTGAAAGAAATTAACAAAATATTAGCGTTTTCATGCTGATTCTCTATGTTTTCGACGTGATGGAGAGGACTGAAACCGCGCGCGGCGATGCGACCGCAACCGCGCTTTCTTGACATCTTCCGCCGTTTCGGTATGATAGAGCCATCCCGTTTTTTGGAGGCGACTATGCATTCAGTGACAACTAAGAAGGCCGCGCTCGCGGCGCTTCTCGTTCTGGCGGCGCTCCTTTCCATCTTCGCGGTAGGGAAGAGAGCGTCCGACCCCGCGTACCATCAAGCGTCCATCGACGCGCTCGCGGAAAAGCAGGAGACGGTGCTTGAGCTGACGGCGGCGTCGACCGCCGCGAGCGCAGCCATCACGCTCCTGCCGGGCGACACCGCGACGCCCATCGCCGAAAAGCTCGCCGACCTGAGCGGCTATTTCCTCATCGTGCTCTGCGCCATCTTTCTGGAAAAGTATCTGCTGACGATCACATCCTACGTGTCGTTCACGATCCTGATCCCCGCAGCCTGCGCGCTTGGCATCGCTGCGCTCTTTTCCGAAAAGCTGCGCGCCGCGCTGGGGAAGCTCGCGTGGCATTTGCTGCTCTTCGCGCTCGCCATCGCGTTTGCCATTCCCGCGGGTGTCAAAGTCTCGAGCATGATCGAGGACACATACCGCGCCTCGATCGAAGAGACCATCGCAAACGCCGAGCAGACGACCGAGGATATCCAGTCCGCCACCTCGGGCGAGACGGACGAGAGCGAAAAAAGCGGCCTTTCCGGCCTCTTTTCCAAGGTGACCGAGGGTATCACCGGAGCGGCGACCGCCGCGGTCGAGCAGCTCAAAACGGTCCTGAACCGCTTTATCGAGGCCCTCGCCGTCATGCTCGTCACATCGTGCCTGATCCCAATTTTAGTGCTGCTGTTTTTTGCCTGGCTCGTCAAGCTGATGCTCGGCATCGAACCGCCGCCGCTGCGTGTAAAGCTTGGTGACGGCAAGGCGCACAGCGCAAGCGGCGCACCGCGGATATGACCACATGGCCATCGTAAAAAATATACGATAACTTAAAAGTGCGGCGAGCGCAGCGATGCCGCTTTGGGGGGGCAGCAAGGTTGGCAAAATCTATCGACGGCAGGGGATTCTACCAAGACTGCATTCAGATCAGGGAGCGACAGCGAAGATAGAAAAAAGTCAAATCGTTTAGAACCATCACCCGGCAGGTACCCGATTCCGCAGGCTGAGCAGCTCTTCAAGCCTCAAAACCGCAATGTCGGGGGGCGAGGGGTTTCCCCCTCATCCTTCCCTTGGGATTCAAAAGGGGACATTCTCTTCGAGAAGAGAATGTCCCCTTTATTCGCTCTCCCCTGCGGGTTAGCAGGAGAAAACTCCGCAGCGCTGCGCGCGCTGCTGATTCACCTTATCTCCGCAAATCGCGTCGTCAGAACGACACGACTTCCTGCGCGGGCTTCGACGTGGTGGTGATGCGCTCGACGTACAGCACGGGGCCCTCGCCCTCATAGGCGTCGAGGTGCTCCTTTTTGACCGTGGCAGTGATATCGACCCAGTCGCGATTCTTGTAGGCCTTCAGGCTGTCGCCCTTGGCGACGATGCCGACGAACTGGATGTCGTTTTCGCAGCAGGTCATCACGAAGCGGCCGGGGCAGTGGATGCCCGGGAACTTCTTCGAGTGGCACATGATGAGCTTCATGTGGACCTTTTTGCCATCCCAGCGGTCGGGATGGTCCATCGCGTCGACGTACCACACGCCGTAGTCGTCGTCGGGAATGTCGATGAGGTCGGGCGTCATGTCGAACGGGCACTCGTCGCCAGTCAGGTAGTCCTCGCTGTTGCCGTCGTTGTCCTCAAGGTAGATGTCCGCGCGACGGTTGACCATGCGCAGATTGCGCGCGCGCAGGCTCTCTTTGAGCTTGTCGTCGCAGCGGTTGAAGACGATCATGTCCGCGTTCGTGATCTTTTCCATCATGAGCTGACCCATGTTCTTGACGAACAGCTCGAACGTCGGCGCCTGCACGAACGTCATGATCTGATAGAGCACCCAGTTGGCGGGCAGCACCTCGCGATAGAGCTTTTCCATCTGCCACATGCCGTTGTACTCGATGAGCACCTGCTTAGGGTGGTGTTTCTTTTCGAGTTCCTTGCAGAAAGCGAGCGTCAGCTCCTCTTCGCCGTCTACCGTGACAACGGTGACGTTGTCGAGCGCCTTCTTCTCGTATTCTTCGTCGCCCTCTTCGCAGCAGATCAGAAGCGTCCTGTCCTCGCGGGCGAAGCCGTCTTCTAAAATGCCGTTGATAAAGCTCGTTTTGCCGGAATCGAGGAATCCGGCGACCAGATAAACAGGAATATCCATGCCTTACACTCCAAACAGTTCTGCAAGGCCGTCTTCCTTGAGCTCCGCGCCGATAACGCACAGACGGCCCGTATAGTCGGGATGGCCCGCGCGGACCTCATGCTCTTCGGGCACGTAGTCGAATTCGAGCCAGCCGTCCTCGCCGTTCACGATGCCCTTGGCACGCAGGATGTGGCCGTAGTCGCCGCTGTCGAGCTTGTGGAGCATGTCCTCAAGAGCTTCCTTGCTGAACTTCTTCGGCGTCTCCTTGCCCCAGGAGGAGAAGACGTCGTCGGCGTGGTGATGATGGTGATGGTGGCACTCGCACTCGGGATCGTCGCACTCCTCACCGTCGTGGTGATGGTGGTGATGCTCATGCTCGTCGTGCTCGTCATGTTCATCGTGATCGTGATGATGGTGATGCTCGTGCTCGTCGTGCTCGTCATGTTCATCGTGATCGTGATGATGGTGATGCTCATGCTCGTGCTCGGCCTCTTCGATCTCGTGCTCGCGGCGCATCTTTTCAAGAAGCTCGTCGCTCAGCGACACCTTTTCGATGGCGGAGAGGATGGTCTTGCCGTCCAGCTCGTCCCACGGAGTCGTCAGAATGGCGGCGTCGGGGTTCTTCTCGCGCAGCATCGCGGCGGCAGCCTCGAGCTTTTCCTGCGAGAGCTTCTGCGTGCGGGAAAGAATGATCGTGCCGGCGGCCTCGATCTGGTTGTTGTAGAACTCACCGAAGTTCTTCATATAGACCTTGACCTTGCTGGCGTCGGCCACGGTGACATAGCTGTTGAGCTTGAGCTCGGGGCACTCGTCCACCGTGCGCTGCACGGCAACGATGACGTCAGAGAGCTTGCCGACGCCGCTCGGCTCAATGAGGATGCGGTCGGGGTGGAACTGCGCCACGACCTCTTTGAGCGCCTTGTTGAAGTCACCGACGAGGGAGCAGCAGATGCAGCCCGCGGACATCTCGGAGATCTCGATGCCGGACTCCTTCAGAAAGCCGCCGTCGATGTTGATCTCGCCGAATTCGTTCTCGATCAGCACGAGCTTTTCGCCGCTGTAGGCTTCCGCGATCAGCTTTTTGATGAGCGTGGTCTTGCCGGCGCCCAGAAAGCCGGAGAAAATGTCAATTTTCGTCATAAGAAATACGCTTCCTTCTTTTTTATTGATTTCCAAACTTACATTATAAGCAGAATTTGTGAACGATTCAAGTCTTTTTCCACGCAAGATGCGCCTTTTTTCCGCTCACAGGCCCATACCGGGCAGCGGCACACGATGATCTAAGATCACGTGTCCGAAGCAGATAAAGCGCTTTCCGCTCTCAGGGCCGCAGACGACGTCCGCGCTGCGGTCCCGCCCCAGAGAAAAGAGGTACGAAACGCCGAGCGGGTCGCGGTAATACTGCTTGCAGAGCATGTCGCCCCCGACGCAGAAGATGCCCACGTCGCCCGCATGCAGCGGGTCGTGATTGAGGTAGGCGACGCTGCCGCTGTGCAGCACGGGTTCTAAACTGTCGTCGCGGATGCGCACGGCGAATTCCGCTCCCGGCGGCACATCGCCGTGGTCGACGATGTAGTCAAAATCCTCGCCGAGCACGGGGGCGGCGTAGCCCGCCGCCTCGATCGAGCGGTAGAGCGGGATGCGGCGCGGCGCGCCCGCACCGTCCTGTCTCGCGTGCATCGTGCACAGGGCGCTGACGAGGCTGCCTACCGTCTCGCGCTCGAGCGGCGAGAGCGAGCGGCACTTTTCGATCAAATCCTGCTCCGCGCGCGAGCAGACGAAGCTGCCTGAGCGGAACGAATCGCGGTAAAGGTAGTTCGGGTCGATCTCAAGCGCGTCGAACAGCCGGAGCAGCACCTCCTCCTTCGGTGAGCTGACGCCATTTTCATAGTTGCTGATGGCAGAGGCCGAAACGCCAAGCTCCTCCGCCAGCGCCGCGCGCGAGAGATGAAGCTCCTCACGCCGCAGACGCATTTGTTTGCCAAAACTCATCAAAATTCCCCCAGAAAACACAGGCTGCGACAAGATTTGACTATATTCTATCGCAGAAACTTGTATCTGTCAATCAATTATAACAAGAAACTTGTAATTTTATTCTTGACATAGCAAGATTCTTGTGATATCTTGATTTTGCTAACAAGTTCTTTGTACTTGATGGCGCGCCGCGGCGAGCGTTCTCCTCAGTTTGCCCGCGGCGCACGCCGCCGATACCGTTACGGCGGCTGATCCCCGCAGCAGAAAAAGAAAACGCGCCGCCCTGAAAAGGACGGACGCGAAAAAAATAGAGAGAAAGAAAATATCGAGCCAGCCTAAGGGCAGCTCGATATTTTTCGTTTCATGCAACAAAAAAGAACGAGCTGACTTTCATCAACTCGTTCTTGGTGGGGGAAGGTGGATTCGAACCACCGAAGTCACTGACAACAGATTTACAGTCTGCCCCCTTTGGCCACTCGGGAATTCCCCCATATGAAATTGTTTGCTTGTCGGTGGAGCTGGTAGACGGATTCGAACCCCCGACCTGCTGATTACAAATCAGCTGCTCTACCAGCTGAGCTATACCAGCATCTCAGCAACGAACAGGTTGTATATTACCAGACTTCGATTCGTTTGTCAACAGGGAATTTGAAAAAAGGAGGAATTTTGTTGTACGCAGGAAGAAGGCACCATTCACCGGTGCACGCGGTCTGCTCGCTTTGCGCGCAGGACATTTACGCGGGGGAGACGCTGTGGTACCGAAACGGCGTGACCGTCTGCGCGGACTGCTTTCCGCGCTTTGCGCGCGAAGCGCTCCGGACGTTTGAATACATATTAGGGGAGGCGAGCACGCTATGACGCTGTATCAGATGTCGTTTGTCTACCGCGAGGACGCGCTGCGCTTCCGTATGCGCATCACGGTGCTGCGCGAGCAGGCCAAGGCCGCACCGACGAAGGAGGAGCGCGAGCGACTCAAGCGGCGTATCTTAGAGCTCCAGCAGCTTCAGCGCCAGTCGCGCGAGCTAGCCGAGCTGACGCGGCACTATTACGAAAGGGGCTATTACCGCAATGAAAAGTACACCTTATAGTATGCGCAACAATGAAGTTTACGGCGATATGACCGCCTGGATCGCCGCGCACGCGGGCGACAACGAGAGCGACCTCATGCGCCTCAAGCGCAATCTGCGCCTTGCCCGCGAGGAGGAGCTTACCGCCCGCCAGCGCGAGCTGCTGCGCCTGCGGTACGAGGAAAACATGACCGTCACGGAGATCGCCGCGGCCATCGGGCGGGACAAGTCCACGGTGTCGCGCACGCTCTCCCGCGCGCGGAGAAGGCTTTACAAGTGCCTCCGCTATGGGCTATAATCAAAAGGTGACAAGCGAATAAGACCCGCACGGGTACATAGAATAATGGTCAGTGCGGAGAAAAGTGAGGGCAAGAGCTATGCTGCACAAAGCGCTGCAAAACAAATGGGCGCGCGTCCTGATCGCGGTTTTCGCAACATTCCTCTACGCGCTGGGCGTGAACCTTTTCGTCGTACCGATGGGCCTCTACTCCGGCGGCGTAGTCGGATTGAGCCAGATCATCCGAACACTGCTTGCGCAGGCTGTCGAGCTGCCCGCAGGGGTGGACATCGCCGGTATTTTGTACTTTCTCATCAATATTCCGGTGCTGTATCTCGCGTGGCGCGACCTCGGGCGCGCGTTTTTGATCCGCACGCTGATCTGCGTGGGCGCGTCGTCGCTCTTTTTGAGCGTGATCCAGTCGCCCGCCGTGCCGATTTTGGACGATCCTCTCGCCTCGTGCCTCGTCGGCGGCATCCTGTGCGGCTTTGCCCTCGGCTTGGCTCTGACCTGCGGCTGCTCGACCGGCGGGCTTGATGTCGTCGGCCTTTGCCTCACGAAGCGCGGCAGCCGCTTCACCGTCGGACGTTTTTCGCTGGGCTTCAACATCGTGCTCTACATCGCCTGCGCACTGCTCTTCGACATCCAGACGGCCATCTACTCCGTCATCTACACCGTGTTCTGCTCGCTTTTCATCGACCGCGGACACCAGCAGAACATCAATGTGCAGGTGCTCATCTTCACAAGGGACGCAGACCCCGAGCTCCCGCGCAGCATCATGTCGCGCCTTGGCCGCGGCGTAACGTACTGGGAGGGCAAGGGCGCATATACGGAGAGCGACATGCGCGTTTTGTGCGTCTGCGTCTCGAAGTTTGAGGTCGCGGAGCTGCAGGAGACCGTGCGCGAGCTCGATTCCCACGCCTTTTTCATCGTGCAGGAGGGCGTGCGCATCGGCGGCAATTTTCTCAGAAAGATCTCGTAAATCCTTTCGGTTTTCCCGCGAAGACGCTTTGCGCAGCAGAGCGTCTTCTTTTTGTTTATTTAACTATTTTGAAAAATCATCCATGTTTTCTAAAACATTCAAGGATGTTTTGTTGCGTTTTTCTATCAATCGTGATAGCATTGCCTCAATCTTTTATTGTGCCGCAGCAGTGTCCTTTCCCCGAAGACATGCGGCATGAAAAAGTCCCGCAGCGAATAAACAATCATCAAACCCCAATGAGATGTGGAGGGATCTTTTCATGTTTGACCAGTATTTTGAAAAATTTGATTTAGCCCCCGAGATCACCGCGGCACTCAAAAAGTGCAAGTGCATCGCCTACGCCGAAACGAAGGCGGAGCTCGAGGAGATGGCCTACGGTCCCACGCACACCTCCCGCTATGACGTGGTCTACCCCATCGAGGGCAAGGGCACGGTCAAGGAAGCGGAGGTCGTGCGCTGCAAGAACGGCTGCGTCGTCAACTTCATGGAAGACTACATGCGCCGCCGCGACCCGAACAGCATGGCCATCGGCGACGATCTGCCCTCCGACAAGCCGCGTTTCAAGGACCGTTTCGGCTATGAGTTCTCGTCGCTTCGTCAGGAGACGCTCGACTGGCTCTCCACGCAGCAGGTCATCATGCTGCCGTTTTCCGCCGGTCCGCGCGGCCACGGCTATCCGAGCCTGATGATCTGCCCGCTCAATGCCGCGTTCTTCGCGCTGTCGCTGGCGAACATGCAGGGCTTTACGAGCATTGTCGATGTGCCGGAGCACTATAAGCCCCGCGCCATCATCTTCGTTGCGCCGCCGTTCCGCCATACGCACTTCGACGGCAAGCAGGTCGTCGTGCACAACCGCTCCAAGGAGATGCACGAGGTCTGGGCCTATAACCTCTATCCGGGCCCCAGCGCCAAGAAGGGCGTTTTCTCGCTGCTGCTCGACATCGGCGAGCAGGAGGGCTGGGTCTGCTGCCACACGAGCGCGGCCATGGTCGAGACGCCGTATGAGTGCGAGGTCGTGTTCATGCACGAGGGCGCGTCCGGCGGCGGCAAGAGCGAAATGCTCGAGGACTTCCACCGCGAAGAGGACGACCGCCTGCTCATCGGTACGCATACGGTCACGGGCGAAAAATATTACATGACGCTTGGCGAGAGCTGCAAGATCCACCCCATTGCCGATGATATGGCCTGCGCGCTCAAGAGCTTCCAGGATCCCGAGAGCGGCAAGCTGCGCATCCTCGATGCCGAGGACGGCTGGTTTCTGCGTATGGACGGCATGAATGCCTACGGTAACAGCCCGCTCTATGAGCGCATCTGCATCCACCCGAGCGAGCCGCTGGTCTTCTTCAACATGGACGGCGTCCCCGGTGCGACCTGCCTCATCTGGGAGCATGTGATCGAGTCGAACGGCAAGCCCTGCTCCAACCCGCGCGTCATCTTGCCGCGCAAGATGGTTGACAACATCGTGCCTGATACCGAGCCCGTCGAGGTCGACGTGCGCAGCTTCGGTGTGCGCATGCCGCCCTCTACTGCGAAAGACCCGAACTACGGCGTCATGGGCATGCTGCAGGTCGTGCCGCAGTCCATTGCCTGGCTGTGGAGACTCATCTCTCCACGCGGCTTCAAGAACCCGTCCATCGCCGATACAAACGCCGGCAGCGGCCTGAAGGCCGAGGGCGTCGGCTCCTACTGGCCGTTCGCCACGGGCCTCAAGGTCACGCAGGCGAATCTGCTGCTCGAGCAGATCATGTCTGCGCCTAAGACGACGAACGTGCTGATCCCGAACCAGCACATCGGCGCTTATCATGTTGGATTCATGGGCGAGTGGCTCTCGCGCGAATACCTCGCGCGCCACAACGGTTTTGTGCGCGAAAAGCATCTGGTCCCCGCGCGCTGCCCGCTGTTCGGCTACGCGCTCGATGAAATGAAGCTCGACGGCCAGTTCATCCGTCAGACGTTCCTGCGCCCCGAGACGCAGTCCAAGCTTGGCAACGCGGGCTACGACGCCGGCGCCAAGATCCTGACCGACTTCTTCAAAGAGCAGCTCCAGCAGTTCGTTTCCGACGATCTCGACCCGCTGGGCCGCGAGATCATCGATTGCTGCCTGCATGACGGCACGCTGGACGATTATCTCCAGCTCACGCCGATGAAGCTGAAGTAATTTCAGAACTTTTTTCAGAAAATTCCCCCACCTGACGTGGGGAACGCGGGAAAGGGGGCTATTCTCTCACGTGAGAGAATGCTCCCTTTCTTCGCACAAGTGCGAGGGGGTATGCCGCCTGCGGGCGGCGGGGGCAAAGGGGCCATTCTCTTTCGCAAAAGAGAATGGCCCCTTTGGAACCCCAAGAGAAAGGCTTTTGATTGGCAGTCTCGGGCTCGAATGACTTTTGCGCCTCCGGAATGAGAGTGCCTGCGCGCGGCATTGCCGCGTTGGGCGTTGCTATACGACTTGATGCGCTCCTATCATCCGCTGTTGCGCAGCCGTTGGCGGCTCTGCTGCCTTACGGATGCGGCACACCCCTTGCGGGTGCCGCTCTGCCCATCTTATAGAAGTACAGCCTAATTCCCGTCTACCGCCAGCCTCCTCAATGCGGCGAGCGCCAGCAATGCCGCATTCGGCACGCAGTCTGCCGCCAGACAAACGTCACTCGCGCCTCACGATAGTAAGGCGCGGTTGATAGTGGTAACGATTCGCAGGGATTCATGGCGAAGCCATGTACACCGCACCCGAATGCGCAGCGCATGCAGTTCTTCAAGATTGAGACTGCCAATGCAAACGCCTTTCTTTTGGACGGGCGACGCCCGTTTTCTTTCCACGGAAAGAAAATGGGGGTCGCGTTCGTGCAGCGCCTACGGCGCTGCTTCCCCGCGGCACAAGTGCCGCGATCCTCTCCGCACCTGTGCGGAGAAAGGAGCACTCTATGGAACATACAATGAAAGTCATTGCCAGAATCCACTCTGACTTTCCGGAAAAATTCGGCATCCCGCGCCAGAGCGGCCTCGTCCCCGCGCTTCGCGCGAAGATCGTCTTCGAGCCGGAGTACCGCAATCCCGACGCGCTGCGCGGCATCGAGGGTTTTTCGCACCTGTGGCTTATCTGGCAGTTCTCTGCCGCCGTGCGCGATACATGGTCGCCGACGGTGCGCCCGCCGCGCCTTGGCGGCAACGAGCGCGTGGGCGTTTTTGCGACGCGCTCGCCGTTCCGGCCGAACGCCATCGGCCTTTCCTGCGTGAAGCTCGAAAGCGTGCAGCATGAGGATGGCTTCGGTGACGTTTTGATCGTCTCGGGCGCAGATTTGATGGACGGCACGCCGATCTATGACATCAAGCCCTACCTTCCTTACGCCGATGCGCACCCCGAGGCGCTGGGCGGCTTTGCCCCGTCGCCGAAAGAGACGATCGAAGTCAAAAGCCCGCCGGAGCTCCTGCAAAAGCTGCCGGAGGGGCGGCGCGAGGCGCTGCTCGGTGTGCTTGCGCAGGACCCGCGCCCGCAGTACCAGAACGACCCCGAGCGCGTGTACGGTATGAGCTTTGGCGGCTGGGACGTTAAGTTCCGCGTAAAGGACGGCGTGCTGACTGTTTTATCTTTAGCGGAAACTGAACATCAATAAAAACGTTGTTAAGGGAAAAACTCTTCGCGTTAAGCCGATGCTAAGAGGGCTTCCAAACGGTTGATATGCAAATTCTGCGCGCTATAATAGCGCCAGAATACATAAAAGGAGCGTATCCGCCGATGCAAGTTTCCAGCGCATTTGTTGTTGTCATGGGTATGGGCGTCACGTTTGTGGGCCTTACCTGCATCATCTTCCTGACGATGCTGATGGGCAAGATCCTCTCGAAGCCCGAGGCTCCCAAGCCCGCCGCTGCAGCTGCCGTACCGGCAGCGCCCGCCGTTCCCGCCGACGGTCTGACCGACGAGGTCAAGGTCGCCATCATGGCGGCGATCGCCCAGCAGCCCGGCTTCAACATGGCGAATGTGACGAATGTCAGCATCCGCAAGATTTAATTTTGAATTCCACTTCTTCCTTTATCAGCGAAAGGGACGGCATCGCGCCGTCCTTTTTGCTACCATGAAAAAAATATTCGATTTAGCACAAAATTAGCAGGCCGTATGCTATAATGGGGACGGAAAGCATGCGGAGTCTTTCTCCGCGCCAACGATCAAGCGAGAGAAGGCGGCGACATGGCAAAAATCCCCGAAAAAATGCGTTGGATCTACGACCTTTTGCTGACGGCGGCGATCCTGGCTATGGCAACGGTGCTCTGCACGCTGCTGCGAAGGATCGACGACGGCAGTGGCTACGTGAACCTCATCTTCGTGCTGGCGGTCGCGACCATCTCGCGCTGGACGGAGGGCTATTTCTGGGGGATATTCAGCGCTGTCTCCGGTGTGCTGTTCGTCAACTACGTGTTTACATATCCCTACTGGGAATTCAACTTCACGATCACCGGCTACCCGTTCACCTTCCTTGCGATGCTGACGGTGTCCATGATGATCAGCGCGATGAACACGCAGATCAAAAAGCAGGAGCGGCTGCGCATCGAAACAGAAAAGGAAGCCGTGCGCGCCAATCTCCTGCGCGCGATGTCGCACGATATCCGCACGCCGCTGACGAGCATCGTCGGCAACACCGCCGCGATCCTCGAAAACGAGGATTCGTTTTCTCCCGAGCAGAAGCGCCGCCTTTTGGAGGATGTGAACGAGGACGCGCAGTGGCTCATCCGCATGGTCGAAAATCTCCTGTCTATCACGCGCATGAGCGGCGGACAGGCAAAGATTGAAAAGGACTGTGAGGCGGCCGAGGAGATCGTCGGCGTCTCGGTCAGCAAGTTCACCAAGCGATTCCCGGCGATCCATGTCTCAATCGAGGTGCCGGACGAGGTGCTGATGGTGCCGATGGACGCGACGCTGATCCGTCAGGTCATTATGAACCTGCTGGAAAACGCCGCCATTCACGGCGGAAACGTCACGCAGATCCGCGTCTGCCTCTCACGCGAGGGGACAAACGCCTGCTTTGCCATCAGTGACAACGGCGTTGGCATCCCGAAGGAGAGGCTCTCGACGATTTTTAACGGCGGGCTTTCCGGCGTGTCGCACAACAACTTTGATATGAAGAAAAACATGGGCATCGGCCTTTCCGTGTGCTACACCATCGTCAAGGCGCACGACGGCACGATGACCGCAGAAAACTTAGATTCGGGCGGAGCGTGCTTCCGCTTCTATCTGCCGCTGGAGGAGGGCATCAACAGTGAAATTGAAGGATAAAGTGCTCGTGGTGGAAGACGAGCAGAACATCAGCAACTTTATTTCGACGGTTCTCACCGCGAACGACTTCGACGTGCTGGTGGCGCAGACGGGTGCCGAGGCGGTCTCGATGATCACCTCGCACTGCCCCGATCTCATCATTCTCGACCTGGGGCTTCCCGACATGGACGGGATGAACATCCTCAAGGAGGTTCGTTCGTGGTCGAGCCTGCCGATCATCGTCGTTTCGGCGCGCACGCACGAGCATGACAAGGTCATGGCGCTCGACCTCGGCGCGGACGACTACATCGAAAAGCCGTTCGGCACGAGCGAGCTGCTCGCGCGCATCCGCACGGCCATCCGTCACACGCGCACGCCGCTCGACAACAACGAGATCGCGCAGTCGGGCAAGTTCACCGTCAAGGACCTGACCATCGACTATGACAAGCACCACGTGCTCATCGGCGATCAGGATGTGCACCTGACGCTCAACGAGTTCAAGATCGTGGCGCTGCTCGGCAAGTACGCTGGCAAGGTGCTGACGTATGACTATCTCATCAAGCAGATCTGGGGGCCGAAGGCCAAGGCCGACAATCAGATTTTGCGCGTGAATATGGCGAACATCCGCCGCAAGATCGAGAAGAATCCCGCCTCGCCCGAGTATATCTTCACCGAGATCGGCGTGGGCTACCGGATGCTCGAAAACGACGCATGATGATAGAGCCGCTCGCGGCTTTATGATACCAGGGCGCGTGCGCGCCCCACACGATCACGCAGACGGCTCCTGCCATTTGGGGATGGCAGGGGTCATTTGCGCACTTTTGCACTTTTATGAAAAAGGTGTCGGACTGAAACGGTGAACGTTTCAGCCCGGCACCTTTCTTTTTTTGCGTGTTTTCATGCAGCAAAATCTTTTTGCTTGCTTATAAACATGCCGTATTGTGCCGCAGCGGATGTTCGACCGTCATAGTTGTGCTGACTTTTGTGTATTTTTTTACCAAATCGTTTTCCGCTCTATTTCGCCTATTTATTCAGTACTACAATCTTGATATGAATTGTTATTCTCGTTATTGACATTTTACGAACATGAATATACAATCAGCATCACAGTCAGTCCTACGAAGGAGGAAACCACAGCACATGAACATTTGGGAAATTGCAACGAATTATTATCAATACTTCCTGCGAGGGACGCGAACGACCATCCTCATCTCTCTGCTCACCGTGTTTTGCGGCTCGATCCTCGGCTGCCTGATCGCTTTCATGCGGCTATCCAAGTTTAAGCCGCTGGAAAAGTTCGCCAGCATCTATATCACCGTCATCCGCGGTACGCCAATGCTCGTGCAGCTCTACATCGTCTACTACCAGCTCGACTTTATCAGCTATCCCACCGGAACCCTCTTCGACGTCGATCTGGAGCGGGCGCTGCCGTGTATCATCGCGCTTTCGATCAACTCCTCCGCCTACGTCGCCGAGATCATCCGCGCGGGCATTCAGGCGGTGGACAAGGGACAGATGGAAGGCGCGCGCTCGTGCGGCATGACGAATGCGCAGGCCATGCGCTACGTGGTGATGCCGCAGGCGGTCAAAAATATTCTCCCCGCCATCGGCAATGAATTTGTCACGATGGTCAAGGAGACCTCGATCATCCAGTACCTCGGCATCGGCGATCTGATGTACAACAACGGCATCGTGGTCACCTCTACCTATAACCCGCTTCCTTGCTACTACATCTCCGCCATCATCTATCTGGCGCTGAATATCATCCTCGGCAAGGGCCTGAACATCTTTGAAGGGAGGCTGAGAAAGAGTGAACGGTAACGTATTGTTCGAGATCAAGGACTTGCAGAAAAAGTTCGGCAGCCTGACCGTCTTCGACGGGCTGAACGAGACCATCTGCAAGGGCGACGTGGTCGTCATCATCGGTCCCTCGGGCGGCGGCAAGTCCACCTTTATCCGATGCCTGAACCTCTTGGAGCAGCCCACCGCCGGCAAAATTTACTTCGAGGGCGAGGACATCACGGCCAAGGGCTTTGATGTGAACAAGCACCGACAGAAGGTCGGCATGGTGTTCCAGCAGTTCAATCTCTTCAGCAACCTGACGGTGCTTGAAAACATCACGATCTCGCTCACGAAGGTCAAAAAGCAGTCGGAAGAGGAGAGCAAGGAAAAGGCCCTCAAGCTTCTAAAGCGCGTGGGGCTTGAGGACAAGGTGAACGCCTATCCCTCCCAGCTCTCCGGCGGGCAGAAGCAGCGTATCGCCATCGTGCGGGCGCTGGCGATGGAGCCCGATGTGCTGCTCTTCGATGAGCCGACCTCCGCGCTCGACCCCGAGATGGTCGGGGAGGTGCTGCAGGTCATCTCCGACCTCGCCCGCGACGGCATCACGATGGTCGTCGTCACGCACGAGATGGGCTTTGCCCGAAAGGTCGGCACGCGCGTGCTCTTCATGGACGGCGGACAGATCGCCGAGCAGGGCACGCCCGAGGAGATCTTCGAGCACCCGCAGAACGCGCGAACCAAAGAGTTCTTATCCAAGGTCATCAACGTCATTTAACAAACAAAAAATAAAATTTACGATATTATTGGAGGAAACAAAAATGCTTCACACGATCAATCCCGAAATTCTGTTCCTTAAGCAGGAAGATGTCATCAAGGCCGGCCTTCTCGATATGAAACAGATCTTGGCCGTTACGGAAAAGACCTACGCGATGCTCGGTCAGGGCCTCATCAAGAACCCGCCCAAGACCAACACCAGCATCCCTGACAAGGAAAACTGGCAGTCGTTCTTCAACGCCATGCCTTGCTACATCGGCGGCGACATCAACATCGGCGGCATCAAGTGGGCGGCGGAGTCCAAGAAGAACGCCACGATCCCTGGCATCCCCTACGGCATCGACATTTCCATTCTGAGTGACCCCGAGACGGTGCTGCCGTTCTGTATTCTGGACGGCACGCTCATCACCGCGATGCGCACCTCCGCCGTCGGCGGCCTGATGGCCAAGTATGCCGCCCCCTCCGATGCGGACACCGCGTGCCTTGTCGGCGCGGGCGTTATCGGCCGCACGATGATCTCCGCCGTGCACGAGGCGCTGCCCCAGATCAAGACCATGTACCTCTGCGACATTGATGTCGCCAAGGCCGAGGGCATCGCGAAGGAGTACGGCGACAGCTTGGGCGTCGAGATCATCCCGACGAGCGACAGCAAGGCTGCGGCGCTCAAGTCCCAGCTCATCGTCGGCGAGACGACCGCGCCCAAGCCGTTCATGGACACCTCCTGGCTCACGAGCGGCTGCGGCCTCGTCTCCATGCACTCCAACGAGGTGATGGAGGACGTCTTCCTCAAGGCCGACGGCATCGTCGCCGACTACTGGACACAGCTCAAGCAGCACACGAACCCGCTGTCCAAGCTCACGAAAGAGGGCAAGCTCGATGAGAGCCAGATCATGGACCTGAGCGAGCTGGTGCTCGGCACGAAGAAGCTGCGCACCTCGGACGATCAGTTCGTCGCCGCCGCGTCCATGGGCCTCGGCGCGCTGGACATCATGATCGCCTATCAGCTCTATCTGAACGCGACGGAAATGGGCATCGGCACCAAGGTGAATCTTTGGGACAAGCCCCTGTGGGAATAAGACACGCAGGAGGGAACAAAGATGAACGCATTCAAGAAATTTGCGGCGCTGCTTTTAGCGCTTATGATGATCCTGTCTCTCGCCGCCTGCGGCAGCAAGAGCGATGACAGCGCGCAGGGCAGCTCGGACGGCGATGTGTCGTCCGATGACACCGCCAAGTCCAAGATCGAGCAGATCAAGGAGGCGGGCGTGCTCGTGATGGGAACCTCTGCCGACTATCCTCCGAACGAGTTCCACACGGAGGTGGACGGCAAGGACACCATCGTCGGCTTTGACGTTGCTATCGCGCAGTACATCGCCGATGACCTCGGCGTCGAACTCAAGGTCGTCGACATGTCGTTCGACAACCTGTGCATCAACCTCGCCAAGGGTGATTTTGACATTGTCATCGCCGGTATGGCCTCGACCGAGGAGCGCTTGAAGTCCGTCGATTTCTCTGACCCGTACTTTAAGCAGCAGCAGGCCATTCTGATCCGCGCGGAGGATGACGCGCTCTACAACAAATCCGAAGACCTGAGTGGTCACAAGGTCGGCGTGCAGAACGGCACCATTCAGGTGCCCATCGCCAACGAGCTTGCGGGTGAAGAGAACGTCGTCGGCCTCGTCAAGGCGCAGGATCTCATCATGGAGCTCAAGAGCGGCAAGCTCGATGTTGTGTACATCGACTACACCGCGGCTCTTGCATTCGCCGCGGCGAACGATGACCTGATGGTCAAGGACATCGGCATCGAAAGCGACAGCGAGGGCCAGTGCATCGGCGTGCAAAAGGGCAACGAGGACTTTGCCGCCTACCTGAACGAAAAGATCGCCGAGATGCAGGAGCAGGGCCTCATCGACCAGTACGTCGCCGAAGCCCAAACGCTGGCGGGCATCGAGTAAAGCCCGTCCCCCTTGCATGATATGAACAGCACCAGCATACCCTCTACCAAGAGAATTGGGGAGGATATGCTGATGCTGTTTCATTTTGACCGCAGGAAGAAGTCTGAAAAGGAGAAGAAGCCGCCGCGCTTTCTGGTGCTCCGGCGCAAATGGCTGACGCTGGGCGCGGCGGTGCTGGCCGCCGCGGCGATCTTTGCCGCCGTCAATTATCCCGCCGCCGTCAGCGCGTCGGCCGCCACGCGCCAACTGCCGATCTACTGTGTCCAGCGCGACCAGAAGGTGTGCTCCATCTCGTTCGACGCGGCGTGGGGGGCGGACAACACACAGAAGATCCTCGACGTGCTCAAGGAGTACGGCGTCACCTGTACCTTTTTTGTCGTGGGCAACTGGGCGGATCAGTATCCCGAACAGGCCAAGGCCATCGTGGACAGCGGCAATGAGCTCATGAACCACTCCAACGCGCATGATCATTATAATTCCCTCACCGCCGACCAGATCATCGCAGACGTGAACACCTGCAACGATAAGATCGAGGCGTTGACCGGCGTCCGCCCGACGCTCATCCGCTGCCCGTTCGGCGAGTATGACGACCACGTCATCTCCACCATCCGCTCGATAGGCATGGAGCCGATCCAGTGGGACGTGGAAGCGCTGGCAGCGGTTGGAAGAAGGAAATCAATGAAAAAATGAGCGGTGTTGATGAAGGACATCAAGCCATCGGGCTCATTCCACACAACACATATCATGAGAGATAGGGGGTATTTTTATTATGGAATACTATATGACCGACGAGAGAATTGCTGAGTATTTGAAAGCCCTCGAAAATGAAGAGCGCGCCGCGGCGACGGTTGAGAAGTGCCACCGTGCTTTACTGAGCTTTGCTGCATTCCTGAGCGGCGCGGCGGTTACACCAGAGATGATCCGCCTTTGGAAGGACGACCTGCGCGCGAGAAAAACTACGTGCCGTCGACGATCAACACTTATCTGGCAGCGCTGAACGGCTTCTTCCGCTTCTGCGGATGGGCGGACTGCCGCGCGCGGTTCCTCAAAATTCAACGACGCCTGTTCAGGGACAGCAAGCAGGGATTGACGCGAGCAGAGTATGAATGTCTCGTCGCCGCGGTGGAAGCTGCGGGTGACCACGGTCTCGCGCTCCTGATGGAGACCATCTGCTCCACCGGCATCCGCGTCAGCGAGGTGCAGTATATCACAGTCGAAGCGGCGAAAAACGGCAAGACAGAAATTGCGCTCAAAGGGAAAATCCGTACCATTCTGCTGCCTGCCAAGCTTTGCCGCAAGCTGCTCAAGTTCGCAACGCAGAAAAAAACCGCCTCCGGCGCAATCTGTCGCACCAAAAGCGGCAAAGCAATGTCAAGATATCAAATCTGGTCAAAGATGAAAAAACTGTGCGCCCGCGCGGGCGTCGACGCGGGGAAGGTCTTTCCGCACAACCTGCGGCATCTGTTTGCAACAGCTTTCTACCGCGCGTACAAGGACATCGTCAAGCTAGCAGACGTCCTCGGTCATTCAAGCATTGAAACGACGCGAATCTACCTTGTCACAAGTGCGGCAGAGCATCGGAAACAGCTTGAGCAGCTAAAACTTGTATCATAAAAACGGAATCTATATTCTGTTGCGCAAAAATGCTGAAGCGAACACAGTTATCACTATATTCACAACTAAAGCGCATGCAGAGATCGAGCTGTCTGCGCCAGAGAACGCTCAAATGGGTGCAGAGGCACAAGCTTACAGTGCGTTTTCCCCTGTAAACTCCATAATTTATATTTGGAATCATAATTTCCCTTGCCTTTGTCGGAAGATTGTGCTATATTTTGCTACGAGTAAGGGAAGCGATAAGATCGTTTCGCTTCCTTTGCATATACTGAATATAGATTCCGTTCTCAAAATCTCATATTTTGGCAAAACCGCCGAAAGGCGGCGACGCAAAGCCAGATGGGTCTAACGCCTCTCCGAATGGAGAATACGCTATGACAGCCGGTTGCACACTTACTGATGTATTCGCTTGTCACTGCTCCGTCCGGCTTTGCTGGAACGGGGCTTTTTTCGTGAGGGGGTGGCTGACGATCCGACGAACATTTCGAGCGTTTTGCGCGGAACAGGGAAAGACTGCTTTGCTTGCCCAGTGGGATATTGAGCAAAATTTACCACTCACGCCGGATAATGTGACTTTTGGCAGCCACAAAAAGGTCTGGTGGACCTGCCCAAGCGGCCACTCATGGCAGGCCATGGTTTACACCCGCAGCGAGGGCACAGGCTGCCCCGTCTGCGCCGGGAAAACCAAGCGCAAAACCAAGTAAACCCAGCCCGCGGAGACGGGCAAAAGATAAAGAAAACTTTAGGAGGTAAAAGTGATGAAACAGCGAATTCTTGCAATATTATTGTCACTGACGATGATGTTCACGCTGGTTCCGACAGCAATGGCGGAAGGAGAGAAGGTTGCTAAGGTTGGCGAGACCGAATATGACACGCTGCAAGAGGCTGTTGATGCGGCAACAACGGAAAACAGCACAGTTACGCTGCTGAAAGATGTGACTGAGGACATTACGATTCCGACCGGCAAAAATATTACGCTGGATTTGGGAAACAGCAAACTGACCAATAAAAGCGGTGATACCATTACTGTTGAGTTGGGTGCAACTTTGACTGTTACTGGTAATGGCGAATCTGCGGACGAGGACGGTTCTGCGGGTACTGTTGATAACACCACACATCAGAAAGCAGATATTGTTAACAATGGTACTGTTATTTTGAATGGAGGTTGGTATCTCCGCAGTGAAGAAACTGGCGTGAACGCTAACACTTCTGGCGGTAATAGCTATTACAACATTCTGAACCATGGCGAAATGACTATCAACAATGATACTATGGTTATGCAAGAAGGCAAGTTTTCCAGCCTGATTGTAAATGGCTATTATGACTATGCGGGAGGCTCTGATTCGCGTCAAAACTATGTAGATGGCATCAATCAGGCTGCTCCGAAACTGACTATTAACAATGGCGCTTTTCTGGGTGGCGTGAATACCATTAAAAATGATGATGGCGGTGAATTGATTATCAACGGCGGTGGTTTCGGCAATGAAGAAGGCTGCGCGGTGATGAACAACAACACAGCTACTATTAATGGTGGTCGTTTTATAGCTACAGGTAATTATGTATTGTATAGCAGATACATCAATGGTACTGTTAATACTGGCAAGCTGACGGTTACTAACGGTAAGTTCGAGGGTAATCTTGCGCAGATTAACAATGCGCCGATTGCAATTTCTGGCGGTACATTCACAACTGACCCGACTGCATATTTGGCAGAAGGTTACATGTCTCCGAAGGTTGGCGATTCCTACAAGGTAGGATTGGAAACGGAGGCAGTTGCTCAGATTGGTGATAATAAATATACAACACTGCAGGATGCCTTTCAGGCGGCAACAGCGGGAGATACAGTTAAGCTATTGACCGATGTTCACACTGATGGTACTGATTCAAGAGATGCACGTCTGACGATTGGAAAGCCCATCACTTTGGATTTGAATGAGCATACCATTTACAGTCCGAACGACATGGGCAATAACAACACAAACTTTGTTGCATTGTATGTTGCTGCAGATACCACACTTAAAGCAACAACCGGTGGTATTGATACAGGTAGGAATGGCGGCTATGCAATCAATGTCAAAGACGCAAAGTTGACCATTGATGGGGGTAAATACTACGGTGGTGGCACTGCGGTACAGGTACAAAAAGGCGAACTGACCATCAATAATGGCTATTTTGATGCAGAAGCATTTAGCGGCTCTTATGGTTACAACTTTATTATTAACTGCATAGATTCTGCTTATAAAGATGGCACTGCTAAGGTTGCTATTAAGGGTGGCTATTTTGCACACTTCGATCCTGCTAACAACAAGGCTGAGGGTGCAGGCACAAACTTTGTTGCAGACAACTGTATTTCCGTGACCAGTGACAAGTCCGGTTATGACTACAAGGTAGTTCAGAACACTGATACCGGTTCTATTGTAGTTAAGCCTGCTGTTGCAGAGCCGGAAGTCAATGTAGATAAAATTTCCGAAAGCGACAAGCAAGCAGTTGGAAATGCAGCTAAGTCTGTTGCCGTACCGACCCTCGGCGCAGCAGCAGGTGACAAGGTTGCAGCAATTAACAAGACAGAGGCAGAGGATCTGGCAGCAAAGGCACCGGGCCTGCAGAACCCGACCTTGTACGTTCAGACTGCACTTAAGGTAGAACCGACTGCTTATAGCGCTGAGAATCAGACGCTGACGCTGGACATCACTCCGCAGTACCGTATTGTAGCTTCTACTGCTGCTACAGCAGATGGCATCAAACTGTCTGGTGACTCTAAAAATGCACAGGTTGTGCAGGATTATCAAAAACTGACGATTACTGCACCGACTGTTGTTACGATGGAATTGCCGACCGGCTTTGTTGCAGATGGTGTTGATAAACTGAGCATTAAGCACATCAAAGGCAATGGAACCGTGGAATATTACACCGGTATTGTCACTGAGACTTCCGGCACCAAGACCCTGACCTTTACTACCAATGGTTTTAGCCCCTTTGTGATTTCCTCCGCTGTTGCATCTATCGATGGTGTGATGTATCCTACCTTGGCTGAGGCTGTGGCTAATGTTGACAGTGGCAAGACTATCAAGCTGGAAGCAGATTGTGCGGAGGCTGTGACCGTATCCCGCACCGTGAAGTTCACTCTGGACAAGAGCAGCCATGTTTTCACCGGCTCCATCAAGGCTGGCAGCTACACCACCGTTACTGCCACCGACACTGAGCCTGTTGAGTACACCTTCACCTACAGCAGACCCTCCTCCGGCAGCAGCTCCTACGACCCGACCTACTCTGTCACCGTGGACAAGACCGAGAACGGCAGCGTGACCGTTAGCCCGAAGAGCGCCAGCAAGGGCAGCACTGTGACCATCACTGTCAAGCCCGACAGCGGCTACGTCCTCGAGACCCTGACCGTCACCGACAAGAACGGCAACGAGCTGACGCTCAAGGACAAGGGTGATGGCAAGTACACCTTCACCATGCCCGCCGGCAAGGTCGAGGTCAAGGCGACCTTCATGGAAGACAACAGCGTCTTGAACTTCTTCTACGATGTGCCCAACGGCGCGTACTTCTGTGAGGCTGTCAAGTGGGCAGTCGATAAGGGGATCACCAACGGCCTGTCCGACACGATGTTCGGCCCCTACGAGTCCTGCACGCGTGCGCAGATCGTCACGTTCCTGTGGCGCGCCGCCGGCAGCCCCGAGCCGAAGGCAGCGAGCAGCTTCACGGATGTTCCCGCGAACGCTTACTATGCCAAGGCGGTTGCCTGGGCAGTCGAGAACGGCATCACGAACGGCATGACCGCGACGATGTTCGCGCCCGATGCGACCTGCACCCGCGGCCAGAGCGTGACGTTCCTGTACCGCGCCCTCAAGGGCACCGCGAGCGGCAGTGCGAACTTCACCGACGTGAAGTCCGACGCGTTCTACGCTGACGCGATTAACTGGGCGGTTGCGAATAACGTGACGAACGGTACTTCCAACACGACGTTCAGCCCCAACGCGGACTGCACGCGCGCGGAGATCGTTACGTTCCTGTATCGCGCCTATCAGGGCAAGTAAAACTTAAAATCATGCGGAAAAGCGGCGGTTCACTCGAACCGCCGCTTGGCTTTTGTATACAGTTGTTATAATAAAATCAGAACATGCTGGGAATTGCGGAAAGGCGGGCTTGGGATAATCGATGTTCAGCTCTTGCGGCGTGGGGGCGGTGAGAGGACTTGATGTTCCTGTAACCTATATTGCCTTGCCCCAAGCTGCAAAGTGAAAGTACAGAGATGTTTTGCCGCAAAGCGGCAAAACGTCTCTGTACTTCCAAGGTTGATAATTGTGTGGTGAGGAAAGACCGTAAGCGTAAAACATAGCCGCGTATAAAAGACCGCCATCTCAAGGAGCCGTTCGCTCACTGAGATGGCGGTCTTCTATTTTTGATGTGTGCAAATTAGAGCCGATCACTATGCAGTACATCGTGTATCCGTTCGGCCAGCGCCCTTGTCGTAAAAGGCTTCGGGAGCACAAAGCTTGCGCCCAAACGGTATGCCTCCTCTATGACCTTGTGCGTCGGCAGCGCTGTCATAAAGATCGTCGAGATTTTGTGTCCGCCCTCACGCAGCTGCTGCATAACGTGAAAGCCGCCCTTGTGCGGCAGCAGAAAATCCAGCAGAAGAACGTGAGGTCGGTGCCGATGGAGCACCTCGGTTGTCTCGTCCGTATCCCTTGCGTGGAATACACGGAAGTCTCCGCGCTCACGCAGGGAATCCGCCAGGAGCATACTGAAGGCTTCATTACTGTCTGAGAGTAAAATCTTCTTTCGGTGCGGCATTTTTATCCGCCTCCCCCTAAAAAATTTGATTTTACACACTCACCTTGTATAAAATAGTCCTGTTGGCTCATTTTTTCAATCCACCGTACAGTATTTTAACGGTTTTTTAACTCGGCTTGATCTGGGCTTCCACAAAAGAAAGAGGGAGACCTGCGAAACTTGCCAAGAGTGGTTGTCGTAACGTCCCGCTTCCGGCATCATTCACTTACGGAGAGACCGCTGCCCCGGCATTCCTGTATAGCTATGTTCCATTCCTGCTTCTTGGCTTCGTGTTTCAGTTCATTGCTCGTCATTCGAAAGACCAACGATATACGCCGGAATTCAAGAAGCTGGTCGTGGAAACCATGATGAAAGAAAAGCTGAGCTACAGTGAAGCGGCAAGGCGGTTTGAAATCAATGACCACAAACGAGTTGCCGCATGGGAGCGAATCTATCTGGAGGAAGGCCCAGAAGGCTTTGTCATCGAGCGACGCGGCCGCGGCAGCAAGAGCCATCCGCCAAAGCAGTTGTCGAAAGAAGTAGAAGAGGACCTGTTGGCGGAGGTTCAGAGACTTCGCGCGGAGAATGAATACTGAAAAAACTTGCAGGCCTTGGTTTTGGAAGACGAGCGACGCCAGCACAAAAAACGATGGTAGTTCGGAAACTAAAACAACTCCATCCAAGCCAAACTATCCGTTCAGCTCATCTGTAACGAACTTCTTTGATCCGTTGTATACGATCAAATTTGAGATAGCAACACAGGAGAATAAATAGGAAATCGGCGGCACAGCACAGAGTCTTGCAAACTGAGGAACGGATTGTTGAGTGCACATCGGAAAGCAGAAATCGTTTATCGTTCTCTATTTGCCCCTGAATGGCATAGTGGCGAGAAGTTTCACACAAAACTTCTCGCCACTATTGTCTTATATGTGTCCTTACACGGTTAGATTCTATGATCACGCGGTACAAAACCGCTGCGCCTATTCCAGAGCTTATCAGACTTTACGAACAGCGCCTTTTGCAGTGCGAGCAGTCTCCGCAGCAGCCGCTACCTGATCTGGCCTTTTTTCGCCAGTGCAGGATAGCTGTGATAGCTGCAGCTGCGATGAGAACAAGAAGGGCCCAATCTAACAGATGCATCACAGGATCCCCACCAAGGTATAGACAGCAAGAGCCACGATCCATGCCACGCAGCACTGCATCATCACGACCCCAACTGTCTTCAGCGCTGAGCCGAATTCTCGTCGAATCGTGGTTACCGCCGCGATGCAGGGAGTATACAGCAGCGTGAACACCAGAAAGCTGATAACGGAACGACCGGTAAACATCGTAGAAAGTGCAGCCCCGCCTAACAGGATCTGCAGCGTACTGACCACAGATTCCTTTGCGATAAAACCGGAAATAAGGGAGGTTGCGCAGCGCCAATCCGCAAAGCCCAACGGTGCGAACACCGGCGCGATCCATCGACCAATGAGAGCCAAAAGGCTATCGGCACTGTCGGCAACTACATTCAGCCTGATATCAAAACTCTGGAGGAACCAGATCACAATGGTAGCAAGAAAAATCACAGTAAACGCCCGCTGCAAAAAGTCCTCGGCCTTTTCCCAAAGCAGCAGCGCAACGCTTTTGAGGCTCGGAAGCCGATAATTGGGCAACTCCATAACGAAAGGCACGGGCTTTCCACGGAACACGGTTTGGTTCATGATGAGAGCCGCAGCAATTCCAATCAGAATGCCCAGCAGATACAGTAGGATCATTATGAGCGCGCGGTGCGTTGGAAAGAACGCTGCGGTAAAAAATGCATAAATTGATATTTTTGCCGAGCAGCTCATATAAGGCGTGAGCAGGATCGTCATCTTGCGGTCACGGTCACTCGACACCGTGCGCGTTGCCATAATTGCCGGCACAGAACAGCCGAAGCCGATGAGCATAGGGACGATGCTGCGGCCGGACAAACCGATCTTTCGCAGAGGCTTGTCCATTACAAAGGCGACGCGAGCCATGTAGCCGGTATCTTCCAAGATAGAGAGGAAGAAAAAAAGCGTCACAATGATAGGCAGGAACACCAGCACACTGCCAACACCGGAAAAAATGCCGTCAATAATCAAGCTGTGTACCACAGGATTGATCTCATAGGCAGTCAAAGCTTGGTCTACAAGAAAGGTAAGGCCATCGATCCCGCCTTGCAGCCAGTCGGACAGACGCTGACCAATAACATTGAAGGTGAGATAGAAAATCAGCAGCATGACAAGCAGAAACGTCGGAATGGCTGTGTAGCGACCGGTGAGAATTCTGTCAATCTTCATGGAGCGGGCGTGCTCCCGACTTTCATGGCATTTCACCACAGATGATGCCACCACGCCTTCAATGAAGGTGTAGCGCATATCAGCAAGCGCCGCGTTGCGATCAAGTCCTGCCTCACTCTCCATCTGCACGATGCAATGCTCAAGCAACTCGCGCTCGTTTTGATCAAGTGCCAGACGGTCGGCAAGGTCATCGCCGCCTTCGATCAGCTTTGCTGCGCAGAAGCGAGCCGGCACACCGATGCGGTCGGCGTGATCGGCAATCAGATGCGTAACGGCGTGGATGCAGCGGTGAACGGCGGAATCATCCGCGCAGAAATCTGTCACCTTTGGCAGAGTTCTGCTCCGAGCCACAGCAATCGCCTGATTCACCAGCTCGCTCACGCCCTCACCCTTTGCGGCCGCGATCGGTACGACAGGGATGCCGAGCGAGGCGCTCATCTTCTGCACGTCGATGGAACCGCCGTTGGAACGCACTTCATCCATCATGTTCAGCGCCAGCACCATAGGTATCCGCAACTCAAGCAGCTGAAGTGTCAGGTACAGATTCCGCTCAATGTTGGTGGCATCCACAATGTTGATGATGCCGTCCGGTTTTTGGTTGAGGATAAAGTCACGGGAGACGATCTCCTCCTGTGTATAGGGCCGCAAGGAGTAGATGCCGGGCAGATCCACCACGGAGCAGCCTTTTTCATCTATGATCTCTCCCATCTTCTGGTCTACCGTGACACCGGGAAAGTTGCCGACATGCTGATTGGATCCGGTGAGGGCGTTGAAGAGAGTCGTTTTCCCGCAGTTCTGATTTCCAACAAGTGCAAAGATCATTTCGGCTCGTCCTCCACTTCGATTTTTTGAGCCTCCTCTACGCGCAGCGTTAGCTCGTAGCCGCGCACGCGGATCTCGATAGGATCACCCATCGGCGCGACCTTCTGTAGTGTCACGCGGGTGTGCGGGATCAAGCCCATATCCAGCAGGCGGCAGCGCAAGGCTCCATCTCCGCCAACAGTGGTGATCACGGCAGAATTCCCCACTTTTAATTGATTCAATGTCATTCGCTTTCCTCTTTTCTTGCCCAGTTTTAATTTCATGGTAGCATTCCTGCTGCGGACTGTCAATACAGCCGAACCGGCATAATTCAAAGTGTGTAATAGGACTATTTGGCCTTGTGCTGCAGAAAATGTTGAAAAGGTTCCTGCGGCAAGGAAAAGTCTTACAGCTCTTTCGCAGTTTTAATCGATCCGCAGCAATTCGTCATCGTCGGAGCATCCGAAGCGGTTAACATCGGAGTCAGGGAAAGACTGGTAAATGTGCACGTTCGAACGCGGAAAGCATTCTTGCAGAAAATCGCGGACCGGGAAAAGATCATGGAATCCGCTGAAGTGCTTTTTGCCGTCTTCAAAGGAGACCGAGTTCACGACAAAATGCAGATGACAGTGCGCAGAGTCCGTGTGCAGGGCATATACGACTTGGTGCCCAGGGAAAAGATGGCAGATATCGTAACCTAAGGCAAGCATATCGTCTGTACTTAGACGGTAGGCCACCGTCGTCGAAAAGGATACAATAAAATGCAGCAGCTGCCGACCGTCGATATTCTGATAAGCGCTTTTAACAAGCATAAACTCACGGAACGCATAGACTGGATCGACGGCATATCCGCCTATCATTCCGGAACGGCACACATAGTCAAGAACGCGGTGCAAAGCTGCTGCGTCTGGATACTGATTGCGGATCAAGATAACGTCTGGCACAGCCGGTTCATCTCCTCTCTGATCATTACGTTCGTCCTCTGAGAGGCGGACGGACAGAATGCGATTTTTCATTGAAATCCTTCTTTCTTGTTGCTCGTGGCAAGGAGCGCAAATTGTATGACGACCCTTTATTCGGATGTTTGTAGCGTGATAAAAAATTGGTGCAGACTATGAAAGAGCCCGATGAAGCGCACGCAATTGTGCAGCCCCATCAGGCCTTCCAAATGATGTTGACATGGTTGCCGTCGAGTTCGATCCGCTCGATGAATTCGGCGGCGATCAATTTTTTCTCGTCAAAAACAGAATGAGAAAAATCCAACCGCCGAATCTGAGACGCAGAATGCGGGGCGGTATGTAAGAGCTGTTCCCGCTCGGCGTGCAGTTTTTCAATCATTTTTGAGATATACACGACCGCCACATCGCTGCTCTCGGCGAGAGCGTTCACCAGACGATCGATTTTCTGCTCGATTTCCAAAACAGCTTTCGCCTGCGCGTGGTCTTCACTTACTGAGGGAAGCTCGGCGGGACAGGCATCGAGAATGTGCTGGAGCTCATTGGCAATATGGGTCTCCAGCTCTCTAAGGTCTACATCAATCGATTCATCACAGTTGCCGAAGTTGGACCGACCGGAGCAGACCAGCTTACAGCGTTGCTCCGACTTTATGTAGTTGACCTTGACGGCATAGCCGCACTTGCCACATTTTAAGAGACCGGTCAACCAGGAGTATTTTCCCGCGTTGGCGCGGGGAAGCTGCATCTGTCCGGAGAGCTTGTCCTGCGCACGCAGCCAGAGGGACGACGGAATGATTCCCTCATGCGTGGACAGGCTGAGCATCTGCTCATCCTTTTTCGTGTACTTGCCGCGGCTGCGGTCGCGCTTCCCAATCAGAAGACAGCCATGGACGCCGTCAAAAACTTCGGGCATCTGGCGGATCTGGATGCCCTGCGCAAGGTAATAGCAGTAGACCGCTTCGTCAGCCTGCACGTAGACGGGGTTCCGCAGAATACGGGACAGAGTCACGTTATCCCACGCCTCGCGCTTGGGGCCGTGAATGCCCTGCTCAGTCAGAGTTTTGGCAAGGGCACGCAGCGATGTTTCAGACCGGACATATTCTTCAAAAATGTGGAGAACAGTCTTTGCGTTTTCATCGGCTATCAGAGATGAGACCTTGCGCCCGTCAAGCTCAACTTTGGAAAGCGCATACCCGTACGGTGCGGGACCACCCGGCCATGCACCGAGGGAAACGCGGTGATGGTAGTTGTCGCGCACACGCTCCGCGGTCGTTTCGCGCTCAAGCTGGGCAAAGGTCATCACAATGTTGAGCATGGCTCGTCCCATCGGCGAGGAAGTGTCGAACTGCTCGTTGACGGACAGAAATTCGACATCGTTTTTACGCAGAAGCTCCCAGATCTGGCTGAAATCCGCGAGGGAGCGGCTGAAGCGGTCCAGCCGGTACACGACGATTTTTTTGACGCGGCCCGCCTCCACCGCCTCCATGAGCTCGCCGAAAGCAGGCCGCTTGGTGTTTTTGCCGGAAAAACCCTTGTCCGAAAAAACAAGGGCATCGTCCACAGTAAACTTCCGGCACAGTTCAATCTGTCCCTCGATCGAAAGGCTGCCCTTTTTATCGATGGACTGACGCGCATAAATGGCATCCATCGGCCTCACCTCTGCGCGCGGGCAGCCAGCAGCAGAAGGCAGCGACGGCAGATCGCCGCCTGACGCGCAGAGCGCTCTATAGGGTCAACGGTTGAATAAGTGTTTTTGATAATCATAAGGGTTTCCTCCTTCGAGAATGTATGAGCCAGGGCCGGAAGTTATTCCGGACGGCTTTACCACCCTGTTGAAGGCTGTGTAAAAATATATTACAGGTGCTGCCGGACCTTTCGATAAAAGGTGCTGCGGCTCATATCGAGACGACGCATGGCTTCAGCTGCGCTGATGGTACCCGCACGCCAGAGTTTTTCCACCGCATCAAAATTGCTTCGCTCAATCGGCTTGCGACCGGTGTATTTCCCTTGTGCTTTGGCGATGGAGATGCCTTCGCGCTGACGCTGCAAAATATACTCGCGCTCTAATTCGGCAACAGCGCCAAAAACAGTCAGCATAAACTTCCCTGTTGGTGTCGTGGTATCGATTGCCTCTTTCCTGCTGACGAACTCCACGCCTTTTTCGGATAGCTTTTCTATCAGCTCCAGCAGGTCTCGTGTGTTGCGGGCAAAGCGGCTGATGGATTCGACAATGACGGTGTCGCCCTTGCGTACGTAGTCCATCATCTTTTTCAGCTCCGGACGGTCAGTGTTCTTACCGCTCAAGCGGTCGATGTAGACCTCATCAACACCGAGCTCCTGCATCAACACCTCCTGCCGCATGGTATTTTGCTCCTGTGTGCTGACGCGAATATATCCGATTTTCACAAAATCACCGCCTTTTAATCAATCTGAAACTAATATGTCCCAATGAAGCCGCCAAACAATTTGGCACGTGCCAAAATACGGAAAGCAGCTGCATTGGGACACTTTTTTACTGTTTCTGTAGGGTACACCCTAATGGGCTATTTCTTCCGCCCCTTCAGGTAGTTCTTCCCGCCGCGAATCATTAAAAAGACGTTCGCCGCCAGAACGCAGCCGGCAGCAAAATCGTAAAGCGGCGTGCCAATAACGGCGAAAAAAACTGGCATGAAACCACCTCAGTCTTTCCGAAGCGCGGAACAAATGCCCTCAGCCAGAAACAGGACGAAGAGTGTGAGCATCATTCCGGCCATTACATAGTTCAGGTTCAATTCTGCCACCTCCCTCATCGTTTCTTACTGTGGGTACTGACCTTGCACCGTGATTTGCTGCGTGCTTTGGCTCGGTGCATATGTACGGAGCAGTACAGATCGACGCTGCTGCCACGCGCTTTGTAGTTACTCTTTGCTTTGATTTTTTGCTTCATAGTCACCATGTCCCTTCGTACAAAATTTCTTCGATATCGTCAGTCGTGAACCCCTGATCCAACAGCCGGTCAATCATCTCGCCTGTAAAGCCAAACGCTCTTGCCACCGATTTCAACAGCCGGATATGCTCGCTCTCCGTTTTCGGCGGCTCGGCATACAACGACGAACTCCAATATTTCCAAGACGGTCGGCAGAGCTTGGACGCGTCGAAGGTCGCGCGGGTGATATGTCCCCTGCGGTCAATTTTCAGGAGATCTCCCATCTCCACTTCAACCGTCCTTCTGTGCCCAAGTTGTTTGCCGCATCGGGTCAACGCTTTGTTCAGGATCTCGACAGTCGAGGCGTAAACGTAAACGCCACGCTCCGGAAAGTAGGCAATGCTGAGCGGGCTGTCCCCTTTGACGATCCACAGCGCACTCTGCTCATCCAGCACCGTAAATGAAAAAGATCCCTCGACCTGTTCAGCCATATAGCGAAGGCTGTCAAAGTCGAGGGATTTCTTCTGTTCAAGGAGCTGCACAGCGATGTAACTGTCCGTTTGCACCTTTGTTCTCGGCAGATGTTTTGCGTGTCGTAATTCAAGGTCATTCCACAGCACACCGTTGTGCGCCAGTGCAAAAGATTCTTCCTTTACATGACCGAAAAAGGGATGATTGTTGTAATTCTTTTTTGCACTACCCTGTGTCGTCATCCGCGTGTGCCCCATGACGGCGCGAGCTTCCGCAGGAATACGCAGATGCAGCCGATGCGCTGCCAGCGGACGCTTGTAGACTTGCAGCCCGCGTGAGGTGTTGTAGGCAATACCGGTGGCGTCTGTGCCGCGCGCTTCTGCCGCGATAGAGAGTTCCCGAATGAGACGGTTCCTTTGCTTGACGCTCAGGGAACCCGCATAGTCAACGAATCCGAACAGACAACACATCAGACTTCACCCTCGCTTTCCACTGGTTCGTTCACATATAGACGGCGTTCCTTTAGGTACTGCATCAGTTCAGGCTGTGTGCAGCCAAGCACAAAACTTGACCAGGACATGGCTTTCAGATCATCATCCGTCAGGTAAATCGCGGCGTCGATGATGCAGTCCAGCAGTTCAAGAGTTGCGATCAAGGTGTTATATTTCAGAGTGCCGCGGAACATCCGGAACTCTATGGTGTCTGCGTTTGTCAGATTGACCGCCGTATACCGACCGGCGTGGCGACCGCTTTTGGCATGGTCAAGAATTTCCTGCGGCTGGTCTTTATATCCGTACCTTGCGGCCCACTGGTTCAGCTGTCCCTGTGTTCTACGACTGAACTTGAGCAGCTCGTCCCAGAACTTTTCGAAAAAGAACAGGGTGCGCGCAATGACCGCATCCTGTACGCTCTCAGTATTGCCAAACGCGGCGCGGTTGACATGGACGTGCAGACCACAGGTGCCTGCCTGATGGCTGGTATAGCCCATCTGCACGGCCTTTCGCAAGATAGCAGCCCACGGCATTTCTGTTTGATGGTAGGCAAGCGTCATGGGATGCGTCACCATCTCAAAGCCGTCGTCCAGTGAGCCGTCATGCTTGCAGTAGAGATTTTCAATGCCGTTGCCGTTGGCGATGGACATGACCTCGGCGGCGTTGTCGTCGTCCTCGCCGGCACCATCCACTTCCAGCTCTACACCAAAGAAGCGGTCACCGTCTCCGCGGAACAGCGGCTCGGGTTTGTAGTAATAATCTTGAATTGACTTGCGGGAAGTACGGCTGGTGTAGCAGTCATAGCAGAACGGATACTCGTTGCCGTCGCTCTCACAGGCGTAATAGGTCTGGCTGATGCGGATGATATCGCCGCAGCAGTGACAGTTTGTGTAGTGACGGTCATAGCAGTCCTGACAGAGCGGTGTGGATTCGCCTCCGGCGTTCTCATCCCGCCAGATGCGCTCACCGCAGTGAGAGCAGAGAACGGTTTTGGCTTCCAAACAGTCCGGACAGAGAAGTTCGCCGCTGAACGGGTAGAGCTCATCCTTGGGAAATTCTTCTCCACAGTCGGTGCAAACGAGCTTCGGCAGGGCAAAGATTTTGCGATACTTTTCAAGCAAATCGTCCGACAGTGACTCGAAGTTTTCGCTGTCAGATGGTGCGGAACATACGAAAAACGTACCATAGACAACATCGTAGACTTCACCTGTTTCGGGGTGTTTCAAGGGACGGTTCTGCGGCAGGCCGGTCAGCTTGCCTTCGTCGTTGCAGATCAGCGCGACGGGATCTTCGAACGGATAGACGGCCTGAATGAGACCGCCAACGAGGGCCTGCATGGATGCGAGAGAGCCATCAATTTCAATGGCGCGGGGGTCAGCATTCGGCTCGACTAAAAGGACTTTCATGTTGTATCTCCTTAAATTAAATTAGCATCGCAGACAACTCTGCGGTGCTTCATAAGGATGATATACAATTAAAAATAAAGCGATTTGCGATTTAGGAGCGTAACATAAGGTAAAGAAAGTCCCAAAGGAGAAATCAGATATATGAAAAATGAAGAAGTATTCCAAGAATCCGTGCGCTCCATGCGCAATCAGACCTTGCGTGCAGATCGTGCCGGAGACTACTGGACAGATGACGAGAAGAACCGATTGAAAACCTTATTTGACAGCGGCGTCGGTATCACCGAGATTGCGCTGGAACTGGGCCGGACAGAACCGGCGGTTTATCAGCAAATTGAGAAAATGGACCTGTATGGTCGTAAGCAAAACCCGCAGCGGCAGAGAAACGGCAAAAAGCCTCCCGAGTGCTTATGTGACCGGTGTATGGCTGATCCAGCATTGTGTCCGCTCCGGATACAGTGCGGCGTAGTGAAGGAGAGATGACGAATGTTTGAATCATATGATGATATCCTGACGGTTGAAGAGGCCTGCGAAGCCCTGAAAATCGGCTACAACGCGATGTACGAGCTCCTAAACACCGGTAAGCTTAGAGGCTATCGGAATGGCCGTGTGTGGAGAATTCCGAAGACAGCGCTGGTGGAATATGTTAGAGACAAGGCAAAGATGAATTGATGATTGCTTTGTGGTTGGACGGCGGACATGGGTGAGGCTTTGCAACACGAAATCCATCTATTGACAGAATGCGCACATATATTATAATTATAATAAATCCAATTTTTTTGGCTTTAGAGGTGGATGAGATGGCAGTCAGGTCATTTTGTGAGCGCTGGCTCGTGAACGGAATTCAAGAGGATTACAAAAATTGGTTGCCGCGCGGTGTAGAGGGGCATCAAAAAGCATCACGTATTTTCATCGAGTCACCAACAGGAACGGGCAAGAGCTCATTTGTTCTCAATAAACTGTTTCCCTTTGCAGCAGAGAACAATTACAATGTTTTATATCTGACAAATCGGTCTGCGCTGAACCAGCAGATGAGAAATACGGTAGCTCAAAAATTGGAGGGTAAAGAAGAAATCAAAAAAGATGAAGTTGACTTCTATTTACCTGGGTCATTTTGCCGCCTGACCGTTATAAACTATCAAGCAATCTCGTTAAATCCTACGGCACTTGAGACGTTCCTAAACGATTACGCGTACATCGTATTTGATGAGGCGCACTTTTTTATCGAAGACTCTCTTTTCAATGCAAAAACAGGCCTGTTGCTAAAGTCGGTTCTGGACGCATTGCCCGATGCGGTATGGATATTCCTTTCGGCCACGTTAGATGGGTCGGAGGAATTGCTGCTGGCGGCAGCGGATAAGATTCAACCGAACAACCTCGTCGATGCCAATTTGAATAAGGTGGTATTCAAAGAGCACTGCATTGTGTATAAAAACAACTACCAAAGTGCCGTGTACACGCCTTCTTTTTTTCGCGGTATCGACGATCTAATGCTGGTAATCAATCGAACTGTGGGAGAGAAGTGGTTAATCTTTGTTTCGTCTATTCAGCGGGGAAAAGCGCTGCAGCAGCGTATTAAAAAAGAAACAGGCCGCAAAGCGGTCTTTCTATCCTCAGAAAATAAGGCGGATAAGCGATGGAAAACGCTCTCTACTGAAGAACGCTATGACGAAGATGTGCTGATTACAACAAAGGTTTTAGACAACGGCGTCAATATTAGCGATAAAGGCGTGCGGCACATTGTCATTCCCTTTTGCGATCAGACCGAATTTATGCAGATGCTCGGACGAAGAAGAACAGATGAGGGCGAACGAGTTTGCCTTTATGTCGAGGTGCCGACAATTCAGAAAATTAACACTTTAAGGCATGGCGTGGCGGCCAAGCGAAATGCGATCAATAGAGTAAATAGTGTAAATAGATGCAATCTGAATAAGAGAAATGCCTTGTTAGCAAAAATGTGGGAGGCGGGCCGCAAAGACATTAACAGTCTTTTTTATATCAACGAGGCTGGCGATTTGGTTCCAAATTTTTTGGCAGAGAAAAAGCTGAAGCAACTGAGCGATTTTTACGGTACACTCGCGGCGCATTATAAAGAAGGTGCGTGTTATGAAAAGACTGTACTGACATGGATTAAAATGGAGGATTCCGAGCCAGTCTATCTCGGACAAATAGGATCAGAAGATATCATCGGCTTTCTCTCGCACTGGGACGGTGAGAAAATACAGATGGCGGAATGGGAAAACTTTTACAAAGAATTTGAGCGTCTGTACGGTCAGGAATGCAGAAATCGGTTCCCGATTGACAGCGCAGAGTATCAAAAAGCATTTTCCGTTCGAAAAGCACCACCGCGTCGAAAGTCGACGGTGAACCGTCAGATGCAAATACTTGGGCTGCCATACAAATTGAATAAAGAGAACAACTGCTGGGTCCTTCATAAGCAGAAGTTACAATAGGTTTCTTCGTATCGTATATAAAAGACCGCCATCTCGGTGAACAAAAGCTCCTTGAGATGGCGACCTTTTTATACGCGGGGAGGTTTGACGCTTACCAGGCATCTTATGGTGAGACGTCTGCGCCGCCGTCAATTATAACAAAGGAAATATTTGAGCTGTGTACAGAGGAAAGAGACAAGGACGCGACTTTCCGCTGATTGCCATTTGAAGGGGCACAGTTTTCAAAACTGTGTGGATTGCCTTCAGGGCGATTGAGGTTTTGATTTGCTCGTCGGCGGGCGTATAATCTGCGGAAAGAGAGACTGAATTTGTCCGGAAAGTGCAGGGGGCAGAGACCACGTCGCGCGCCCGATTTTGATCGGTTGTCATGGCTTTCAGTCACAGCGCATAGCCTCAAGGGCCAAAAACTGTGATAATCGACAAAAATTATGCATTTTTGCAAAATGCGTATTGCATTTTGACGACAGATAGATATAATAAAAACAACAATCGAATACATCTTGGTATTTACCAGATAAAACAAACTCTTTTATCGCAACGTAAATACATCGCGGATGTAGAAATTGGGCGGCGTAAGTCCGTCATGTATTTTTGCGGTGTATGGTGCTGCGGGAAAGGGTTTTTTTCATCAATAACGCCCTCTTTCCGATCCATCCCGAAATTATGAAAGACTGGTGATCGATATGAGGGCGGTATAGGTGCTTGCAAGCAATGCAGTAATGATTTGGGGTTTATACAATGGATCAGGAAAAAATGGCCGAATTGAATCTTGAAGAGATCCTGCTGACCGGATTTGCCCGGCTTCCCGAAAAATCAGTTCTCTTCAGCAAGTATAACGGCACGATCAGCGTTACCTTATTGGTAACCCGCTCGAGTGGAAAAATCCTGGAGGTGGCCTCTGAGGACTTTTCCCCTTTGCAGATCAATTATTTTAACAAATTACTACGCGGAGAAGAGATCAGCACCGAAGACGGTATGTTTCGCATCGAACAGTTGCTTGCACGCAATTATCAGAGTTCTCTTCGCAAACCTTTTTATTCCGGCATCCGCGCGTGCAGACAAAAGCTCGAGGAACTAAGAGAAGACGATATCCGCCGAATGCTGCCTTTCTCCCAAGAGGATTAAGGAGGATCCTGCTATGAACGGAACTTCACTTGAAAAGAAGAAAAAAGGCTTCGCTCTCCCCGATACCTATGTCATCGTAGCAATTCTTGTTATCTTTATGGCACTGATGACCTATGTCATCCCTGCCGGCGTATTTGATACGGTCACCAATGAAAGTGGCCAGACAATGGTCGACCCCAACTCCTTCCACTTTGTTGAGCGGACTTCTACCAGCTTAAAGGATCTGCTCTTCTCGTTCTATACCGGCCTCAAGAATAATGCGACGATGATCTTCTTCGTCATGCTCGTCGGCGGCTATATCGAGATCGCACTGGAAACGACCGCCATTCAGCGGGGCCTTCGCATTCTAATTTCCAAGATGGCCAATAAAGCGCTGATTCTTATCCCGCTCGTGATGCTCTTCTTTGCCATCCTGGGCGCGACCGGCGTTCTCATCAACGCGGTTGTGGCGTTTATTCCGCTGGGGCTTGCGGTGGCAGAGATCATGAAGCTCGACAGGGTTTCGGCAATGGCGTTCCTGTATCTCGGCACGTATGCCGGCTTTAACTCGTCGTTCATGTCTGCCAGCTCTGTGCAGATCGCGCAGCAGATGGCCGAGCTGCCGCTTCTATCCGGCATGGGTTTCCGTGTCGTTGTCACCGCGATTATCGTTCTCATTACGATCATCTATGTTATGCGCTACGCTGTCCGCGTCAGCAAAGATCCCTCCCGCTCCATCATGCCGGTTTCCGAGTATCCGTTTGACGAGAACCTCTCCGCAGAAGTGAACGATACCTTTACCGTTCGCGACGTCATCATCATTCTGCTCGTCTTCGGCGGCCTTGCCCTGTATGTGTATGGCTGCATCAAGTTCGCCTGGGGCTATGACTATATGGCTGCGATTATGCTCATTACCTGCGTCGCCGCCGGCTTTGTCGGCAAGATGAACGCCAACGATATTGCCAAGAACTTTATCTCCGGCGTGAAGAAGATGGTCTACGCGGGATTCCTGATCGGCCTTGCCAGCGCGATCTCCGTCATCATCACTGACGGTCAGATCATCCACACCATTATTTATTACATCTCCATGCCGCTGGTGCTGCTGCCCAAGACGCTGGCCGCCGTGTTCATGTTCCTTGTGAACCTGGTGTTCAACTTCTTTGTCTCCTCCGCCTCCGGTCAGGCCGCTATCGTTATGCCACTGATGGTTCCGATGGCAGACATCCTCGAAATTCCGAGACAGGTTGCAGTTCTCGCCTATCAGTATGGCGACGGCTTCTCCAACTGCATTATCCCCACCTCCGGCGTGCTGATGGCTGCGTTGGGTGTTGCGCGCGTGCCGTTTGAGAAGTGGCTCAAGTTTATGATGCCGCTGTTTCTCATCTGGACGTTGGTCGGCTGCTTTGCCGTGGCGACAGGCGTTTTGATCAATTTGCAGTGACTGGAAAATCCAAATAAACAGGTTAAAGAGCTCATGGTTATTTTCGAAGAAAAGCAGTTTTTGCAGGAACTTGAGTATCTGGTGAATATCGACAGCGGCAGCGGAACTGCCGATGGCATTGGACAGATCGCATCGTTCCTCATCGGCAAGTGCAGCCAACTCGGGCTGACGGTCAAAAAGCACGTGTTTGACCCCGCCTACGGCCCCTGCCTTGAGGTGCGGAATTATCCGGAGAGCGAAGACATTGATCTTTTGCTCCTCTGCCACATGGATACGGTTTTTCCTGTCGGCACCAGTGAAAAGCGGCCATTTCGCATCAAAGGGGATCAGGTGTACGGTCCCGGCTGCGCCGATATGAAATCCAGCATACTGCTGGCCTTTGCACTGGTGCAGAATTTGCTCCGTGAGCGGCCTGAGCTGCGATTGTGCGTCGCGTTGAACTCCGACAGCGAGGTCGGTTCTATCAGTTCCCGCGGCTGGCTTCGTGAGCTGGCCCGTAAGAGCACCTACTGTCTCGGCTTTGAGGCGGGGCGCAGCGACGGCAGCTTTGTCAAGCGCCGCAAGGGCGCCGCACATTATATCATCCGCATGTACGGCAAGTCTGCCCACTCCGGCGTGGATCCCCGCGGCGGCGCGAGCGCCGTGCTTGAAATGGCAAACTGGATCTGCCGCTTCGCCGATTTTGACCGTCTGCCGCTCGGCACCAGCCTGAATTTCGGCGTTGCCCGCGGCGGCACCATGTACAATGTTATTCCCGATTATGCTGAAAGCAGCGTCGACATCCGTTTTGAGACCGAGGAGCAGTACGAGATCCTCACTGAGGAGATCCGCAGCCTCTGTGATTGCCCTTATAATCCTGAGATCCGCGTGACAGCTGAATGTCTTGCCCGCTCTTATCCCATGGTCGAAAATCAATCGGGACAGGCGTTGATTGCGCTGATGGAACAGGAGGCCGCACAGCTCGGCATACCGGTGAACTTTGCCGCAAGCGGCGGCGCATCCGATGCCAGCATCCCTTCGCAGGAGGGAGTCGGCACCATCGACGCCTGCGGCCCCATCGGCTTTAATCTGCACAACGATGACGAGCATATCTTGCTCAGCAGCGTGCGCCCGCGGCTTGCATTACTTCTGGCTGTGTGCAATGCGCTTCCGATCGAAAAGTTGTCCGACGTCTCTTAACTTCTGCTGCAGGGGGAATGTTGGAATGATATTTCCCCTGCGGCGTTTCTGCTGCCGAACAGCGGCACAAGAAAGCAAAGGTAAACTATGAATCCATATTATAATGAAAGCGCCTTTTTGCAGGATCTGGCAATTCTTGTCAACACTGACAGCGGCACCGGCACTGTCGAAGGCATCGACAAGATCGCCAATTTCATGATGAAAAAGTACGCTGATCTCGGTATGTGGACGGAAAAGAAAACGTTCCGCGCCGATCTCGGCCCGTGTGTTGAAGCGCGCAACCATCCCAAAAGCAGGGAAATCGATCTTCTTCTGATCGGCCACATGGATACGGTGTTTCCAGTGGGGACGGCGGCTGAACGCCCGCTTACCGTGGACGGCAACCGCGTGCTCGGCCCGGGCGCCGCGGATATGAAATCCGGCACGCTGCTGTGCACCTGTCTTGCAGCCTTTGTTCAGGCGGAGCGGCCGGAACTCAAGCTCTGCATTGCGCACAACTGCGACGAGGAGATCGGCTCTCCAAGTTCCGACGCCTGGATCCGCGAGCTCGCCTCTCATGCCACCTACTGCTTTGATTTGGAACCCGGACGCAGCGACGGCAGCTACGTCAAGACGCGCAAGGGTGTCTGCCGTCTCAGCATCAAGCTGCATGGTAAATCTGCCCATGCGGGCGTCAATCCGGATGACGGCGCCAGCGCCGTGGTCGAGCTGGCAAAGTGGATCTGCCGCTTTGCCGACCCTGCGCGCAGGGATAACGGCTACCGTGTGAATTTTGGCGTTATCAAGGGTGGCACGGCCTACAATGTCGTCCCTGACAGCGCAGAGTGCGACGTGGATATCCGGTTTGACACGCCGGAGGATCTGCAAGAGGCAATGGCGCAGTTTGATGTACTTCGGCAGCACCCGTTTGATCAGAACGTTACGGCTGAGATCGCCATTACGGGGCAGACCCCGCCGATGGTCGCAACGGAAAACAGCAAACGGCTGATGCGGCTTCTGGAAGAGGAGGGAAGCTTGCTTGACGTCGACGTGAAATTTGTCGGGACCGGCGGCGGCTCTGACGCCAGCCGCGTCTCCAGCGGCGGCGCTGCGGCGATCGATGCCTGCGGCCCCGTGTGCTTCTATATGCATGATGCCAGGGAGTATTTCCTGCTCGACACGGTGGAGCCGCGGCTCCAGTTGCTGATGAACGTCATTCAAAAACTATAATGCGCGATACCGGCGCAGCATCCAAAACAAAAGGAGCATGACCATGCAGCCCCAAATACTCAATATTCTGGACATTATGAAGGACCTTGTCTCCGTGCAGAGTGACACGGGGACGAAAATGGAAGAAAATATGGCTGAGCGGATCGCCGCTTATTTCAGGGAAGATTCCTATCTTTCCGTTCATCCGGATCACTGGGGCCTTGCCGATACGAACGACTTTCTGGGCCGCCGTGTCGTCTGGGCATTGAAAGAGGGGACGAGCCGCAAAACGCTGATTCTGACCGGCCACTATGATGCCGTGGAGATCGACTGCTACGGCGAGCTCAAGCCGCTCGCTCTCAAGCCTGAGGCCCTGCGGGAGGAAATGCTGCGGCAAAAGCTCGGCGATGAGCTGATGCAGCAGGAGCTTGCCAGCGGCGACTGGCTGCCCGGCCGCGCGGCGGCTGACATGAAAGGCGGCCTTGCCATCGGACTTTATGAGCTTTTGACACTGCCCGAAAACGCTGAGATCGGCGTTCTTTTCGTCGCCGTCTGCGATGAGGAAAATGTCTCCGCCGGTATGCGCGGCGCGGTCAATGTTCTATTGGAACTCAAGCGACGCTTTGCGCTCGACTATCTTGCCACGCTTGTTTTGGAGCCGCAGCTTCCGCTGGCCGGTAAGGAATTCATGGTCTATAACGGCAGCATCGGCAAGATCATGCCCGTCATTGTCGCCAGGGGAAAGCTCGCCCACTGCGGTGAGCCGCTCAAGGGGCTCAACGCTGCCCATCTGGCCGCGGAGATCACCGCGCGAATCGACATGAACACCGACCTTGTCACGGAGGATTTCGGCCTGTCGTCCCCGCCGCCGGCTGTGCAGCAAATGCGAGATCTGAAGACCACTTACGACGTCTCGCTTCCCTCGCTTGCCGCAGTATGTGTCAACCTGCTCTTCCTCGGTGGGGAGAGCACGACGGAGACGGCAATGAAAAAGATCCGCACGATCTGTGAAGAAGCGGTCTCTGCCGTCATGGCAAGATACGAAGCGGCCTGCACCTTTGCCACGGAGCGAGACCTTTTACCGGAATCGGAAAAGCTGCACGCTGCGCCGCGCGTGCTTTTCCTCTCTGAACTGGAAGCCCTGGCTGCTGCCAAAGATGACGGGTTTGCCGGTTGGAAGGCCGAGCGTGCTCAAGTCCTGAGGACCGCGATCGAGCAGGGTGAGCTGACGCTGCAAAATGCAAGCATTCGCTATATCCAGCAGGTCATTGAATTTTCCGGCTGCGAAGAGCCGATGGTCGTCATCGGTATCGCGCCTCCCTACTATCCCGCCGTCTGCAACGCATACCTTGAAAAGAACGGGAGCGAGATCATCGAAAAGGTCCGCGATATCGTCGAGGGGACGTATCACACGCCGCTTTCTGTGATTCCATATTTCACTGGCATCGGCGACGGAAGCTATATGACCTGCACCGCCCCCGCACAGGAGCGGGCACTGCTGACCGACCTGATGACGCTGCCCGCCTCCATTTATGACATTCCCTTTGAGGCGTCGGCCCAGCTCAACGCGCCTGTGTTCTATCTCGGCCCGCGCTGCCGAGCGATCCATCAGTGGTGCGAGCGCGTTTATCTGCCAGACCTTGAACACACCATCCCCGATATCATCGACCACATTCTTGGTACAAGATCAAAATAAGACTTTCCTTACTCTACTTTCCCCCTAATATGGCAAGAGCGGGACACCAAAGCCACGGTGTCCCGCTCTTGCTGTTAGATGAGAGAGCCCGTGGGCTGATGCAATCTAACCGTTTGGGACAGCGTGGGCAAATTTTCAAATCTAAAAATAAAAACCAAAAGTGTGACTTTTGCAACAGAACATTTGAAGGAAAGCTGTTATAATTAAAGCATCTCAAAATTGCTGCAACGGCAGGAGATGAAAAGACAGACAAAGCTTTGATGCAGCGGATGATCCGAAAAAGCTTTTTACACCATTTGGAAAACGACTAAAATGAAAAGGAGAATCTATCATGGAGCAGAAGTTTTATATTTGCAAGCATTGCGGCAATATCATTGTCAAGATTAAGGACAGCAGTGTTCCCGTTGTTTGCTGCGGTGAACCGATGAGCGAGATCGTTCCGGGTGTGACCGACGCGGCTGTCGAGAAGCACGTTCCCGTCTGGAGCGTGGAAAATGGCATTGTTCACGTCAAGGTCGGCTCTGTGGAGCATCCGATGCTGCCGGAGCACTACATTGAATGGGTGTCGCTTCGCACCAAGCAGGGTAGTCAGCACAAGGAGCTGCATCCCGGCGAGAAGCCCGAGGTTTTCTTTGCTCTTAACGAAGGGGATGAGGTCGAAGAGGTCTTCGCCTACTGCAACCTCCACAGCCTCTGGAAGGCGTGACAATATGGAAAAACTGGCGCTGAGATGATTGGATTGCCGAACAATAAGGACAGCTGAGCACATGTGCTCAGCTGTCCTTATTGTCGAGGGGATGCAGCGGTGAAATCTTCAATGCGGCGCAGAATAGAAACACCACATTGGAGGTTTACGCAGAATTTAGGATTATCCCGAACCTTGTTGTAAATCATCCTGAAAAGTGTTATCTTCTTCACTGGAATATACACGCGAAATTCTGCATTTTTCACGCGAAGGGGCTTTTTATGAGCAAGATTCAATGCTGGTGCCGTGCTAATGCTATGCTGGCCATTTCACTGCTGGCTGCAGCTGCAACGGCGTTCTTTGTCCCTCCCGATAGGGACTACTTAAGCTATTACGACCCAAAAACGCTTTCCTGCCTGTTCAGTGTTTTGGCGGTGGTAGGTGCTCTGCGAGACCTGCATATCTTTTCTGCCCTTTCGCAGCGGATGGTGCGCACTTTTTCCACGGTTCGGGGCGTGTGTACGGCGTTGGTGGTCATCACTATGTTCGGGTCGATGCTTCTGACCAATGATACCGCCTTGCTGACCTTTCTGCCGCTTGGCTGGTTTGTGCTTTCCTCCACTGGACAGGAAAAGCACACGGCGCTCCTGTTCATTCTGCAAAACTGTGCCGCCAACCTCTGCGGAATGATCACGCCCTTCGGCAATCCGCAGAATCTCTATCTTTTCAGCTATTACGACCTTTCCGCAAAGACGTTCTTTTCGGTAATGCTGCCGCCCTTCATCCTGTCTGCCGTTCTCATTCTCTTGTGCTGCCTGGCGTTTCCCAAAGACCGGCTTTCCGTGCCGGAAACGCAGGTCACGATAGACTCCCGTCAAGCTGCCATCTATGGTGGACTATTCTGTTTAGCCGTTGCCATGGTGCTGCGGCTGGTACCCTATGTCCTTGGCTTGACGGTCATTGTTCTGGCGCTCTGGTTTTTGGACCGGCATGCGCTGAAAACTGTAGATTGGGGATTGTTGGCCACTTTCGCCGCTTTTTTCACCTTTTCCGGCAACCTTGCTCGAATGGAAGCTGTCCACATACTGTTCGCTCGCCTTTTGTCCCATGGAACCATTCTGATCTCCGCGCTTACCTGCCAGATCATCAGCAATGTTCCTGCTGCCATTCTGCTCAGCCGCTTCACGCAGGATGCCTGCGGGCTTCTGGTTGGCGTCAATGTGGGCGGCGCAGGAACGCTGGTGGCTTCTCTGGCAAGCCTCATTACCTTTCGGGAATATACTCACCATGTTCCTAATGGTGGAAAACAGTTCCTTTTTCTTTTTTCTGGGATCAGCTTTGCGTTTCTGGCGATTCTTTTGACTGCTATGTCCGTTCTGGGCTGGTAAGCCTTGCTATTGCCGATATGCAGTTTTGCGGCAGCTCCTATTGTATGTCCGGTGAATGCACAGCCTGAAGGGCGGAAGGCCTGAACCAGTCCGGCAGCGGGTTATGATAGCTGGGAGAAAGACAGACATCAGAGATCGAAAAACAAGCTGCCGCAGGCGTTTCCAAGTGCTGCCAGTGGGGATTCCCTCGACTGGAAGGGCATCTCGGCGGGTGAGATCACGAAGCGTGTGACGGGCAAGGTGCAGAGCGGGTCGATCGTGTTGTTCCACAATGCGGGCGAGCATACGCCCGAGGCGCTGCCGGATATCCTCGACTACCTGCTCGCCGAGGGGTATAAGATCGTACCGATTTCGAAGATCTTGCTCACCTGTGACTATACCATCGACCACGAAGGCCGGCAGTGCCCGGCAGTGCAGTGAGCGTCCGATACCGCACTTGCTTGACCGTGTGTAAAGACGCGAAAAGGGGAGCCCTCTATCACAAGAGAACTCCCCTTTATGATTTCTTCCGTGCATTGCGGGGTGATTTTTTACGCGCCGATGATGATCGGCACCAGCGCTGCGGAGGTGATGCACATCAGCATGCCGGTACAGAACGAGTAGGCGACCGTTTCCGAGCTGCACACCTGCTCGACGATCGGCAGGCACACGTCAGTCGAGGCGGTGCCAGGGATGGTGATGGCCTCGATATAGCCGATCTTACCCGCGATGACGGGCAGCAGAATGATACCGAGCATCTCGCGCAGCACATTGTGCAGAAACGAGACCGCGCTCGCCATCGTGTGCCCCGCGCTTGCGATGACGCTCGGGGCCATCGTGTACCAGCCGAAGCCTGCGCTGATGGCCAGTCCCTCGCGCAGCGTCATGGGTGAGAGCGCGGCATAGACCGCGCCGCCGAGCAACGTGCCGAGCACGGCGAAGATGGGGACTAAAATGACGCCGAGCCCCGCGTTGCGCAGAATGCGGGCAATGCTGCCGTCCAGCCCCATGGAAAAGCCGATGAGCCCCAGCATGATACACAGACCGACTACAAGATAGTCGCCCGAGCGGGACTGAAAGGCGGGCAGGTCGGTGCACACGCGGCGGATGACAAGATCACCGAGCAGCATCCCGACAACGACCATCAGCAGGATGATAAAAGACATTTTCACGCCCGAGACGTCGGCCTTTTCGTGCACGGCCTCCGCTTCGTTGACGACTGCACCGGCGGGGTGGGCGTGGCGGTCGATGTGCAGCAGCTTTCGCACGGCGAACGCGCCGAGCATGCTGCCCGCAGCAGTCAGCACCGTGACAAAAAGCGCCTGAATGCCGATGCTGCCGAGGCTCGACGTGACCTCCTCGTCTGCGCCCATGCGCAGGCCCATCAAAAGCACCAGCGCATAAACGGAAAGCGACATGAGCTTGTCCACGAATTTGAATTTTTCTGCGTACTTTCGCAGGCGCGAGGCCAGGAGGTAGCAGGCGATCATAATGGACCAGTAGAGAGCGAGCAGAGTCATAAAGTGTCGTCATCCTTTCGCCGCGGTGCGGCTAAAATTGAATGAGGGAGGCGCGTGATCCGCGCCGCCCTCTGCTGCTTTGGTAGAATTGGGGAATATCAGGCGAGGGTGTTGACCCAGGCGGAGTATTTGGCGAGGTTCGCGTCGCGCTCTTGCGCATCCGCGCCCTTGGTGAGGATGTAGACCTTGATCTTCGGCTCGGTGCCGCTCGGGCGCACGACGATGTGCGTGCCGTCGCAGAGCTCAAAGCGCAGCACGTTCGAGCCCGAGAGCGCGATCTTCGTGACCTCGCCGCTTGCGGCGTCGCGCGCGGTGCCATCCGAATAATCCTTGTACGTCGCGACCTTGACGCCCGCGATCTCGCTCGGCGGCGTCTCGCGCAGGGACTTCATAAGAGCGGCCATCTTCTCCGCACCATCTAAGCCCGGCATGACGAGGTTGTGCGTCTTTTCACCGTACCAGCCGTACTTTTCAAAGAGCGCGTTGAGCGCGTCGAAGAGCGTCATGCCCTGGGAGTAGTACCACGCGGCCATTTCGGTGAGCAGCAGCGAGGCCGTGACTGCGTCCTTGTCGCGCACGTAGTGGCCGATCATGTAGCCATAGCTCTCCTCGTAGGAGAAGATGACGGTGTTTTTGCCCGCGCCCTCAAGCTCATTCATCTTCTCGGCCATGAACTTAAAGCCCGTGAACGTGTCGTAGCAGTCGAGGCCGTTCGCCTCCGCCACGGCGCGCGCCATCTCGGTCGTGACGATAGTCTTGAGCGCGGCGGCATTCGCGGGCAGCTTGCCCGCGCGCTTCATCGCACCGATCAGATAGTCGAGCAGCAGCACGCCCGTCTGGTTGCCGGTGACAGGCTCGAACTCGCCCTGCTTGTTGCGCACCATGATACCGACGCGGTCGCTGTCGGGGTCGGTGCCGAGGATGAAGTCGACGTCGTTCTTCTTGGCGAGGTCAATGGCGAGGTAGAAGCCCTCGGGATTCTCGGGGTTCGGGGACACGACGGTCGGGAAATTGCCGTCGATGACCATCTGCTCGGGCACGCATAAAAGGTGCTTGATGCCAAGACGCGTCAGCGCCTCGGGCACGAGCTTGTGGCCGCAGCCATGGAAGGGCGTGTAGACGAGCTTGAAGTCGTCGGCGACCTTTTTGACGGTCTCATAGTCGTTGACCATGCTCATGACATTTGCCATGAAGCGCTTGTCACAGTCCTCACCGAGCATCGTGATGAGGCCCTTGTTGACGGCTTCGTCAAAGTCCATCGACGTGACGCCGGTGAAGATGTCGATGTGCTCGAGCTCCCTGGCGATCGCCGCGGCGTGCTGGGGCGGCAGCTGCGCGCCGTCGGACCAGTAGACCTTGTAGCCGTTGTACTCCTTGGGATTGTGCGACGCGGTGACGTTGATGCCCGCCTCGCAACCGTATTCGCGCACGGCGAACGAGAGCTCAGGTGTCGGGCGCAGGGACTCAAAGAGCTTGACGGTGATGCCGTTGCCCGCCATGACGCAGGCCGCGGCGCGCGCAAACTCCATCGAGTGGTTGCGGCAGTCCATGCAGATGGCGACGCCCTTTTTCATGGCCTCTTCGCCCTCAGCGCGGATGACGTTGGCAAAGCCCTGCGTCGCCCAGCGGATGACGTGGCGGTTCATGTTGTGAAGGCCAACGTACATCGTGCCGCGAAGGCCGGCCGTGCCGAATTCGAGCGGACCGTAGAAGCGGTTTTCAATCTCCTTTTCGTCGTTTGCGATGGCCTTGAGCTCATTTCTCTCGTCCTCGCTCAGCGCGGGGGAGGCGAGCCACTTTTCATATTCCTGACGGTAATTCATTGCATGTCCTCCTGTTCCGGAATTTCATCAATGGGGCGGATCAGATTTTTCGCGTCCTCGAGCATCGAGGACGGCACATAGAGCCACGTGCCGCTGCCGGGCATGCCGAGCACGATCTTGCCGAACGAGCCCTCACCCTCGTACTTGCGCAGCACGGGGATGTCATACGAGCGGAGCATGGCGCAGAGCATGTCCGTCTCGGCGTTCGTGTCCATTGCGACGGTCAAAAGCGCGGGCTCCTCCGGCGTGCCGTCGGCGGATTTGGGCCAGCGCTGCAAAAGGTCGTTTTCTGTCTTGCCCCAGGTGAGCTTCACTTCATCCGACATGGGTGGTGTCCTCCTTTATATTGATGATGAGTCATTTGTGGTATTTGGTTCCGGCCTCGATCTGGTAGGCGCGGTAGATTTGCTCGAGCAGCATCACGCGCGCCAGGTGGTGCGGAAATGTCATCGGCGACATCGAGAGCCGCAGGTCGGCTTTTTTCTTTAAGTCCTCGTCAAGGCCGAAGCTCGACCCGATGAGAAACGTCAGCTGCGACGCGCCGCGCGCGGCGAGCTGCTGCATTTTCTGCGAAAGCGCTACGCTGCTCATCTCCTGCCCCTCAATGCACATGGCGATGAGCGCGCCGCCCTTGGGAAGCTTCTGCTCGACGAGTGCGGCCTCTTTTTTGAGGGCCTGGCGGATCTCCGCCTCGCTCGGCTCGTCGCCGAGGCGCTGCTCGGGCAGCTCCAAAAGCTCTAACTTGCAGCAGCGCGAAAGGCGCTTTTCATATTCCTTGACGGCCTGCTCGTAGAAGGCCTCCTTCAGTTTTCCGACGCAAAGGACGGTGATCTTCTGCATACGTGTACCTCGCTGATGGTGTCGCGCGGCGCGGCGGCAAGGCGGACGCTCAGCCCGCTCGATTGCAGCGCGCGGCCGACGGTGTATTCGGCAAGCTCGGGGGAGTTGTTCTCGTCGCTCAGGTGCGCGAGCAGAATGTCGCTTGTGCCCGCGCGGACGCATTCGATGGCGAATTCCGCCGCGGCGTCGTTCGACAGGTGCCCGTACTCGCTCAGGATGCGCTGCTTGAGATAATAGGGGTAGCCGCCGTTTTTGAGCATCACGACGTCGTGATTCGATTCGAGCAGCAGCATGTCCGCGCCGAGGGCGGCATCGTGCGCCTCGTCGGTGACAAAGCCCGTATCCGTCAGCACAGCGAGTGAGCCTGCGTCGCTCTCGATGCGGTAGCCGACGCTCTCTTTCGCGTCGTGCGACGTGCGGAACGAGCGGACGTGCAGGTCCTTGATCGTAAACTCTTTGCCCGTGGCAAAGGCGCGCAGGCGCGGCTCGGGGTATTGGATCGCCGCCGCGGTGCCGAACGTCGCATACAGCGGGGCGGGGCATTTTTTGGCGAGCGTCACAAGTCCTCGGACATGGTCGATGTGCTCGTGTGTGATGAGGATGCCGTCGAGATTATCAAGTGTAAGGTTCAGCGCTGCGAGCGACTGCGTGATGCGGCGGCAGGAGATGCCCGCGTCGATGAGAAGGTGGGTATCGTTGTGACAGACGAGCGCGGCGTTGCCAGCGCTCGAACTGGCGAGGGTGTAAAATTCCATGGGATGATTCCTTTATATCAATTCACCGAAATCATACCACAGCCGCGCGCAATAGTCAAAAAGAAAAAGCCCCCGCACGGGGGGCCCTGAGAGGGAGAGAGAAGCGCGGTCAATTGGCGGGAAAGGAGAGTCCCGCCATGAAGCCGTTTTCACCCGTGCAGACGATGTCGCCCGCGGCGAGCACGCCGCCGCAGACGTACAGGTCGGCCTGGCAGGGGAGCGAGGCGTCAGGATAGTTGGTCACAACATAGGTGTAACGCGAGAGCGTCTGCCCGCAATAGCGTGTGAGGTCAAAGCCCTGCGAGAGCTGGAGGTCGTTGTAGCTCAAATACGGCTCTTCGAGCGTTTCGCCCAGCGTGACGCTCAGCGTTTCGATCGGCTGGTCGTTCACCTCCCAGCCGAGGGAGGCAAGATACGCAATGCGCTCTTCATTTGTTCCGGCGGCGATGACGGGCGGCGGAGACGAATGCCGGCACGCGCGCAGCGCCAGAAAGAGCGAGAGCAGCAGCGCGAAGATGAGCAGAATTTTTACAACGCGGCGTTTGGAGCACTTGGCGGTGATGATGAACATGAAGCGACCACACCCTTTCGATAAAAGCTATTCCACCGAAAGAAAAAGTATGCTACACTGATACTTCAGAATGCAGAAAGGCGGGAACCACCATGGCACAGCAGAGACTTGACAAGATCATCGCCTCGACCGGGCGCTATTCGCGCCGCGAGGTCAAGACCCTCGTGCGCGAGGGTCGCGTGCTCGTCGACGGGCGCATCGCGGCCAGCGCGGAGGACAAGTGCGACCCCTTGACCGCGCGCATCAGCGTGAACGGCGAAGAGATTTTTTATCGCGAGCACACGTATGTGATGCTCCACAAGCCTGCGGGCGTGCTCTCGGCGACCGAGGACGGACGCGGGGAGACGGTGCTCGACCTGCTTGCGCCCGAGTATCGAAAGATCGGCCTGTTTCCCGTCGGGCGGCTCGACAAGGACACGGAGGGGCTGCTGCTTCTGACCGACGACGGCGCGCTCGCGCACGACCTGCTCGCGCCGAAAAAGCACGTCGACAAGGTCTACTTTGTCCGCACCGACGGCGCGCTCGACGACGCCGACTGTAAAGCCTTCGAGCAGGGCATCACGCTCGGCGACGGGCTTGAATGCCTTCCGGCAAAGCTTGAGATTTTAAAGAGCAACGCGCAGAGCGAGGCGCTCATCACCATCCACGAGGGCAAGTTCCACCAGATCAAGCGGATGCTGGCCTCGCGCGGAAAGCCGGTCGTTTACTTAAAGCGGCTGAGCATGGGCTCACTCACGCTTGACGAGGGGCTTTCCAAGGGCGAATACCGCCTGCTCACGGCGGAAGAGATCAAAAACCTGCGGGAAAGTGGGCAATTTGCCCAAGGAAAAGCGGGCGCGGACAAGTAAGCGTTTGTCCTTCCTTTACGGAATGCCTAAAAAAGAAGAAAAAAATTGTTGAAAAGAGAAAAAAGTTCTTGCAATCGTCAGACGGAGAAAGTATAATAGTCCCATCAAGTTGGCAGAATGCACAAACTCCCTAATAAATCAAGGAGGCACGGAATATGTCCGGTAGGATTTTTCAGAACATCGTTTTACAGTTTAAGGAAACGACCGATACGGTCATTGGCGTGATCGACTCCGAGGGCACGGTCATCGCCTGCACCGACCTGCCGGAGATCGGCCAGCGCTGGCCGCACCTGGTGCAGCCCATCAATGAGGCCGAGGGCGCCTGCACCGCGCTCGAGGGCAAGACCTTTAAGGCGCTCGAGGGCTGGGGCGGTCAGTTCGACTTTGCGGCCTTCACCCGCGGCGAGGACGCGCTCAGCTCGACCGTCTGCAGCATGGCGACCGTCGCGCTCAACACCGCCAAGAGCTATTACGAGGAAAAGCACGACAAGACGTCGTTTGTCAAGAGCATCCTCTCCGACAACATTCTGTTAAGCGATATCTACGTCCGCGCCAAGGAGCTGCACGTCGAGGCGGAGCTCAACCGCGGCGTGTTCGTCATCCGCCGCACGGACGAAAAGGCCGACGCTATCCCCGTCGAGACCGTGCAGAACATCTTCCCCGACCGGCAGACGAGCTTTGTCCTTTCCATGGGCGAGGACGATGTGGTGCTCGTGCAGCAGCTCGGCGACAATGTGGAGATGAGCGACCTTGAAAAGACCGCCGCGCAGATCGAAGAGACGCTGCGCGTGAACGGTGAGAGCACCGTGGTCGTCGGTATCGGCACGGTGGCGACGCACCTGCGCGACCTCGCGAAGTCCTATAAGGAAGCGCAGATGGCGATCGAGGTCGGCAAGGTCTTCGACACCGAGAAGTACATCATCAGCTATGAAAACCTCGGCATCGGCCGCCTCATTTATCAGCTGCCGACGACACTGTGCGAAATGTTCCTGCAGGAGGTCTTCAAGAAGAACCCCATCGACGCGCTCGACAAGGAGACGCTCTTCACGATCAACAAGTTCTTCGAGAACAACCTCATCCTCTCCGAAACGGCGAGAAAGCTGTTCGTCCACAGAAATACGCTCGTCTACCGTCTCGAGAAGATCAAGAAGCTCACGGGCCTCGATCTGCGCGAGTTCGACGACGCCATCACCTTCAAGGTCGCGCTCATGGTCAAAAAGTACCTTGCCTCCCGCGGCATCGAAGCGTAAAGAAAAAGAATTTGACAAGGGCTGTCTTCAGACAGCCCTTGTTTTTTCGCCATTTTGCGGCAAAAAAGTTGAAAGTTTACATAATTACCTGTTGCCATCGCGTGCGCTTCGCGCTATAATAAAGGCTGAAAATTTGCGGGATCGAGTCAAAACCTGCTGGAAACTGAGGGAAGAGCATGATACGCCTAAGCGATGTAGTAAAGGAATACGAGAGCGGCACGACGGCCTTAAAGGGCATTTCGCTTCGCATCGAGGATGGGGAGTTCGTCTTTTTGGTCGGCCCGAGCGGCAGCGGCAAGTCGACGATCATCAAGCTGCTCACCGGCGAGATCGTGCCGACGTCTGGTCAGATCGCCGTCAACGGCTTCAGCCTGACGAACATTGCCGAGCGGCAGATCCCGCTGCTGCGCCGCTCCGTCGGCGTCATCTTCCAGGACTTCCGCCTGATCGAGAAGAAAACGGTCTACGAGAACCTGGGCTTCGCCATGCGCGCCGTCGGTTCTTCGCCGCGCGAGATCAAAAAGCGCATCCCCTATGTGCTTGAGCTCGTCGGACTTGAGGGAAAGACCGACCGTTATCCCAACGAGCTCTCCGGCGGCGAACAGCAGCGCGTGGCCATTGCGCGTGCGCTCATCAACAACCCCAGCACCATCATCGCCGACGAGCCGACGGGCAATCTGGACCCCGCGCGCTCGCTGGAGATCATGCGCCTGCTCGAGCGCATCAACCAGCTCGGCACGACGATGGTCGTCGTCACGCACGAGAAAGATCTTGTCAATCAGTTCAAAAAACGCGTCGTCACGCTCGAACAGGGCGTCATCACGAGCGATGGCGACGGCGTCGGCTATAATGCGAGGTAAGCTATGCGCAAACACGATTTTTCTTACTTTTTCGGCGAGGGCATGCGCAACATGTTCTCGCACGGATTCATGTCCTTTGCGGCCGTGGGCATCACGGTCGCCTGCCTTGTCGTCATGGGTACATTTTCGCTCGTGGCGTACAATGCGCAGGTGCAGCTCCAGCAGCTCGAGAGCGAGTATGAAATTCTCGCCTTCGTGGACGAGAGCTGCGACGATGCGCAGACCAAGGCCGTGGGCCGCGCCATTGAGCAGCGTGACAATGTGAAAGAATGTGTCTTCATCAGCAAGGAAGAGGCGATGAAGTCCTTTGAGGCGCGTTACGAGGGGGACAACATGTTCCAGAACCTTGACCCCGAGATTTTGCGCGACCGCTACGCTGTCTATGTTGACAATCTGAGCATTTCCGGCAAGACTGCGCAGGATATCCTCGACAATGTTGAAGGCGTTGCCAATGTCCGCGTGGACGAAGACATCGCGGGCGGCTTTATCACGCTGCGAAATGTTGCGAGCGTAGTGTGCATCGCGCTCATTGCCATTTTGCTGCTCGTGTCGGTCTTCATCATCTCGAATACCATCAAGCTCACGACATTCGACCGCCGCGACGAGATCGCCATTATGAAGATGGTCGGCGCGACGAACGGCTTCATCCGCTGGCCGTTCGTGTACGAGGGCTTTATGATCGGCCTTCTCAGCGCGGTGCTGGGCTTTGGCTTGCAGTGGCTGCTGTATGAATCGGTCGCAAAGAGCCTTGCGATGTCCGACCGGCTGCAACTTCTCACGATCGTCGACTTTACGTTGATCTGGCGGCCCGTGGCTGCGATCTTTGCCGCCGCCGGTATCCTGATTGGTGTGGGTGGCAGCCTGACGGCTATCCGCAAGTTCCTGCACGTGTGAGGGAGGCGGACGATGAGTAAGAAAAAGATCGCACGCATCCTCCTGGTGCTGGCTGTCGTTGCGTCGCTGACGCTGACGGAGCTGACGCCGCTTTCCATGGTGCAGGATGCCTCCGCCGTCACGCAGGCGGATATCGACAAGCTCAAAGACGAGCTCAGCGGTATGAACTCGGAAAAGTCGCAGCTTGAAAAGGAGCTCAAGTCCATCCAGAATGACAAGAGCGCGGCGCTTGCGCAGAAGGAGAATATCGACAAGCAGATCAACTTGCTCCAGTCGGAGATCAAGGGCGTTGAGTCGCTCATCAGCGAGTATGAGTCTCTCATCACGCAGACCGAGCAGGAGATCCGCGAGAACGAAGAGGAAGAGGCGCGCCAGTACGAAAAGTTCTGCGAGCGCGTGCGCTCGATGGAAGAGCGCGGTACGGTGTCGTACTGGTCGGTGCTGTTCGACTCGGCGAGCTTTTCCGACTTGCTGAGCGCCATGGACTTCATCAGCGAGATCATGGACAGCGACCAGAAGGTCATCGACGATCTGCGTGCCCTGCGCGAGCAGATCGAGCAGAAGAAGGCCTCGCTCGAAACGTCCCTTGCCGAGCAGCAGAGCGCCAAGGAGACGCTCGTCGCCAAAAAGAGCGAGCTGAACACCCAGCGCGCTGAGGCGGAAAAGGTGCTTGCCGAGCTCAAGGCGAACGAAGCGCAGTACAAGCAGGTCCTTTCGGAAAAGGACGCCGCGATGGAGCGCCAGCAGGCGGAGATCGTGCGCCTTTCCCGTGAGCTTGCCGAAAAGAACGGCAACACCACTGTGAGCTATGGCGGCTACATCTGGCCGTGCTCGAGCAAGTATGTCACCTCGCCGCTCGGCGCACGTTATACGGGCATCGCGGGCGCGTCGAGGAATCACGCGGGCATCGACATCGGCCGCGTGGGCTACACGACGCAGGCCGTCGCCGCCAAGGCGGGCACGGTCATCATCTCGGCTTACAACAAGTACCGCGGCAACTATGTGGTCGTCAGCCACGGCAGCGGCAACACGACGACGTATCAGCATTTGTCATCCCGTTCGGTCAGCGTGGGCACGTATGTCGCGCAGGGTCAGGTCGTCGGCATCACCGGTACGACCGGCGTGAGCAGCGGCCCGCACCTGCACTTTGAGATCACCGAGAATGGACAGATCATCAACCCGCTCAAGTACCTCACGGACTATATCAAGGGTTGGTAAACCGCATAACGCACAAGCTCCCCGCCATATACTGGCGGGGAGCTTTTTTGCGGGGAGGGGTCATTTTGCAGGGATTGGTCTGCTATCGGGACACGGGGGAGAAAAACGGCGCGCGCACGCTCTGCGGCGTGCGCTTTGGCGCGGCCTACGCATCGCGCGGCGAGGGAATGCTTGCTGCACTTTCGGCCAAGCGCGCAGCAAAATACCTGCAAAAGCGCCGCGTGAGTTATGCCGTGTTTCCCAAGGATTATCCATATGCGGAGGTATTTGCGCGCTGTGGTGTCCTGCCGCCGCCCGAAAAGCCGCTGCGCATGGCAAAGGCGGCGGAGATCATCCGCCGCGCGATGGCGCGGCTCGGCCTTGCGCCGGAGCGGGCACGTATCGCGCTGTGTGCACCCTCGCAGAGTGCGGCGCTCGAAGCGGCGGCGCGCGAGCTCTCTAAAGATGTGCGCTATCTTGCACTCTGCGCGCCGAATGGCGAGCGCCTTGCGCGCACGCTGCGCTGGGACTGCGGCGCGAGTGTCCATACATTGCAGACGGACGAGAGGATCGCCGCCGACCTGAGCGTCTGCTTCGACGATTTCCCGCTGCCCGACGGCCTTGTGCTGCCGCTGGGGAGCGGTGCGGTTTCTGTCGCCTATGGGACGGAAAACCTGGGCGATGCAGCGATGATCTGGAATGAAGATCAGCTCATCTGCGCACTCTACGCCTCGCTTGCGCGCCGCGCGGACGAAATTTGGGTAAAAGATGTGAAAATGCCGCCCGATGGGGGAGGAAACGCAAACTTACCTTGACAACACGGGGCAAAATCACTATAATTATTTCGCTAAAATGGTATTCGTGTGCGCGCCGCGCAATTTTGCGGGCGCGAAAGAAAGGAACGATCTCAATATGGCGAACATGAAAAAAGAGTACAAGATGAGCGCGGAGCGCAAGGAAGAGCTGCAAAAGGAGCTCACCTACCTCAAGACCGTGCGTGAAAAGGAAGTGGCGGACCTCATCAAAGAGGCGCGCGGCTTCGGCGACCTGAGCGAAAACAGCGAATATGATGAAGCGAAAAACGAGCAGGGCAAGCTGTACTCCCGTATCGCTGAGGTCGAGGAGATCCTGCTGCACACCGTCATCGTCGACGAAAACGACGCGGGCACGAACGGCATCAGCATCGGTTGCCGTGTGACCGTGCAGGATGTGAAGTCCGGCCGCGAGCTGCCCGAGTATAAGGTCGTCGGCTCGCAGGAGGCCGACCCCATGCACCGCGCCATCTCCGAGGATTCCCCCTTCGGCAAGGCGCTCATGGGCGCAAAAGAGGGCGACGAGGTCATGGTGGAGGCCCCTGTCGGCACCATCGTCTACCGCATCGTCAAGATCGAACGTTAAGCTGTATTATATAGAGTAGGAGTAAAGAAATATCATGGCTGAAGAAAATATCCAGACCAACGCTCCCGAGCAGGACCTCAGCGAGATCCTGAAGGTCCGTCGTGAAAAGCTCGCAGCGCTGCGCGCCGAGGGCCGCGATCCCTTCAAGGAGACGCGCTTCGACGTGACGCACCACGCTCAGGACATCAAGGACAACTTTGACGCGCTTGAGGGCAGCGAGGTTCGCGTCGCGGGCCGCCTCATGAGCAAGCGCGGCATGGGCAAGGTCAGCTTTTGCGATCTGCAGGACAAGTCCGGCCGCATCCAGCTCTACGCCCGCAAGGACGAGATGGATGAGGAGGAGTACAACCGCTTCAAAAAGTACGACATCGGCGATATCGTCGGCGTCGAGGGCGAGGTGTTCCGCACCCAGCGCGGCGAGATGAGCGTGCGCGCCAAGAAGATCACGCTGCTCAGTAAGTCTCTGCGTCCCCTGCCGGAGAAGTACCACGGCCTGACCGATAAGGAAGCGCGCTACCGTCAGCGCTATGTGGACCTGATCATCAACCCCGAGTCCAAGCGCAACTTCGAAATTCGTTCGAGGTTTGTCGCGTATCTGCGCCGCTATCTCGACTCCATCGGCTTTATGGAGGTCGAGACGCCGGTTTTGAGCCCCATCGCGGGCGGCGCGAATGCGCGCCCCTTCATTACGCACCACAATACCCTCGATATCGACATGTACATGCGCATCGCCACCGAGCTGCACTTAAAGCGCCTGATCGTCGGCGGCATGGAGCGCGTGTACGAGGTCGGCCGCATCTTCCGCAACGAGGGTATGGACACCAAGCATAACCCCGAGTTCACCACCTGCGAGCTCTATCAGGCCTACACGAACCTCGACGGCATGATGGACATCCTCGAGGCCATCCTCTCCGGCGCCGCGAAGGAGATCCTCGGCACCTATCAGATCCAGTGGCTCGGCAAAGACATTGACCTGACCCCGTCGTGGAAGCGCGTCACGATGGCTGACGCCGTCAAGGAAGTGACCGGCGCGGACTTTATGGCGATCGAGGGCGACGCCGAGGCCGCCGTCGCGCTCGCCAAGAGCGTCGGCGTCGACATGGACGGCGTGGACAAGACCTGGGGCAACGCCCTGTACGAGACCTTCGACCAGAAGGTCGAGGAGACCCTCGTCCAGCCGACGTTCATCACCATGTACCCCGTCGAAGTGAGCCCGCTTGCCAAGCGCAGCCCGTCTGACCCGTACCTCACCGAGCGCTACGAGATGTTCGTCTGCGGCTGCGAGATGGGCAACGCTTTCACTGAACTCAACGACCCGATGGATCAGTACGAGCGCTTCAAGGCGCAGGTCGAAAAGCGCGCCAACGGCGACGACGAGGCCGAGATGATGGACGAGGATTACGTCATGGCCCTCGAATACGGTCTGCCCCCGACGGGCGGCCTGGGCTTCGGCATCGACCGCTGCGCGATGATGCTCTGCGGTACCGACTCCATCCGCGACGTCATCCTCTTCCCGACGATGAAGCCGCTGGACATGCCCAAGAAGGCCGACAAGGCGGAAGCCGCTCCCGCCGAAGTGAAGAAGGAGGAGGTCATCGACTTCTCCAAGGTCGAGATCGAGCCGCTGTTCGCTGACCAGGTCGACTTTGACACCTTCTCCAAGTCTGACTTCCGCGCCGTCAAGATCAAGGCGTGCGAGGCGGTGAAGAAGTCCAAGAAGCTGCTGCAGTTTGTGCTCGACGACGGCACAGGCGAGGATCGCATCATCCTCTCCGGCATCCACGAGTATTACGAGCCCGAGGAGCTCGTCGGCAAGACCGCTATCGCCATCGTCAACCTGCCCCCGCGCAAGATGATGGGCATCGACTCCTGCGGCATGCTGATCTCCGCCGTGCATCACGAAAACGGCGAAGAAAAGCTCCATTTGCTGATGGTGGATCCCCACATCCCCGCCGGCGCAAAGCTGTATTAAAAAATAACGAAAAAGAGTTCTCTCGGCAGAGGGAGCTCTTTTTTGTGCCAAAGGCACGGGGAAGCAGCGCCGTAGGCGCTGCACGGGATAAGGGGGCCATTCTCTCACGTGAGAGAATGGCCCTTTGAATCCCCCAAGAGAACACAAGGGGCTCTGCCCCTTGACCCCGCCATTGCGAGGTTTGGGCTTGAAGAGCTGCTCAGCCTGCGGAATCGGGTGTCTGCTGTTTTTTGCTGCGATACAATTTGGCTTGCTCCTATTATCCGCTGTCGCTCTGCCCATCTTGTAGAAGTACAGCCTAATTTCTGTCTACTTTGGATTTGTACGATCTTGCTGATGCCTGCCAAGGCGGCGTTGCTGCGCTCGCCACATTTTAATAGAAAAAACGACCGCGTCAGCGGTCGTTTTCGTTCTTTTTATCAGTTCGTTCCAGAAGATAATCGACGCTGACGCCATAAAAATCAGCGAGCGCGCACAAAACGTGCGGCGGCAGCATTCTTTCGCCGCTTTCATAATATGCGTATGTGCGCTGCGGAACGTTGATCGCTTCGCCGACCTGACGTTGTGTCAAATCGGCATCCTCCCGCAAATCGCGGATGCGCCGGTATCTCTTCACGTTTATCACCAAACACAGTATACGTAGAACAAATTATTCTATTGAATTTTTGAATATTTTGTTCTAAACTATAAATGAGGTGATGAAGATGACGACGTATAAGACACTATATCATTTGATGGTCCAAAAAATGAGCGAGGCCATCGACCTTTATGATGCGGGCAAAGGCATCCTTGCCCGCGAAGTCCTGAAAAAAGCCTTGTTAGACGCAGAAGAGCAAGTCATTTCACAAGACATCATCCCCGATGAACCTATTGGCAATGGCGATCCAGCAGAAAGCTAAAAAAGCGGCACCCCAAAGCGGCGAGCGCAGCAATGCCGCACCGTCAGAAGCACGGGGTGGATAATCCAAAAAGGAGGGGCTGCGCCCCTCCCTTTTGGTCGTTAGGGGGTGCAGGGGGCAAAGTCGAAACGCCCCCTGCCTTTCTCTTGGGGGATTCAAAGGGGGAAGTTCTCTTTTGAAAGAGGATCTCCCCCTTTGCCCCGTGCAGCGCCATCGGCGCTGCCTTTTATACTGTTCAGCAGAACTGCACTGGCTCAGTAACCTCCTTGAGCCACTCCAGCTCATCCCCACTCAGATACGGCGAGATCGCCGCAAAGACCTTAGCGTGATAAGCATTCAAAAGCTCCACATCGCGCGACGAGAGCAGCGACAGATCGATCGCATCGCGGTCATACGGCACGAGCGTCAGCGGTTCGAGCGCAAGGAAGCGGCCGTACTCATTGACCTCAGCCTCGCGTACAACGACGAGGTTCTCAATGCGCACGCCGAACTTGCCGGCAAGGTAAATGCCCGGCTCGTTCGAGAAGATCATGCCCTCTTCAATGACGCAGTGGCGCTTCTGGCGCTTCACATCCCAGTGTACGCGCTCAGGGCCCTCATGCACGCCGAGGACGAAGCCCACGCCGTGGCCCGTGCCGTGGTTGAAGTCGAGGCCCGCTTCCCACAGCGGCGTGCGGGCCAGCATGTCAAGGTTTTCGCCCATGCAGCCGTGCAGGAACTTGGCCGCGCCCAGCTGTATGTGTCCGCGCAGGACAAGCGTGTAGATGCGCTTTTCCTCGTCCGTGAGCGGCCCCAGCGCGATGGTGCGGGTGATGTCGGTCGTGCCTTCCAAATACTGCGCGCCCGTGTCGGCGAGGCAGAGGCCGCGCGGCTCCATGGGAATGTCGGTCTCCTCGGTCGGCTCGTAGTGGACGATCGCGCCGTGCGCGCCGTAGGCGAGGATGGGGTCGAAGCTCTGCTCAAGATAGTGCTCACCCTCGGCGCGAAGAGATTCGAGCTTTTTCGACGCGCTGAGTTCGGTGATCGGCTCTTTGCCGATCGTGTGCTTGAGCCAGTAGATGAAGCGCGTGACGGCCACGCCGTCCTTGATGTGGGCGCGGCGCTCGTTCTCCTGCTCCGCGGGCGTCTTCACCGCTTTCATCAGCTGAATGGGGCTCGTGCGGTCGAGCACTTCGGCACTCTCAGGCACGCTTTGCAGAATGCGGTAGTTGGCGCGCTCGCCGTCGAGCAGTACGCGGGTGCCCGTGGGCAGCGCCGCGACGAGGCGGTAGATGTCGTCATAGGGAGCGAGCGTTACGCCGTCAGATTTCAAATGTGCTTCGATCTCTGCGCTCACGGCCTCTCTCTGCACGCAGAGCGTGGCCTTGTCCTGCTCAAGCAGCAGATACGAGAGGAACACGGGCGTGAAGAGCACATCGTTGCCGCGCAGATTCAGCAGCCACGCGACCTCGTCGAGAGAGGGGATGACGAACACGCTTGCGCCCATCTCCTTCATCTTGCCGCGCACCATTGCGAGCTTTTCCCTGCGCGTCAGACCTGCGTACTGAACATCCAGCTCCCAGAGAGGCTCGCACGAGAGTGCGGGGCGGTCCGTCCACACAAGGTCGACAAGGTCCTCGTCGCCCGCAAAGCGGATGTGCTTCTCGCGCGTCTTTTCGCCGATCGAACGAGCGAAGTCGTTGCTGATCGTGCGCGAGTCGAAGCCGATCCAGCCGTTTTCAGGAACGTGGTCGCGCAGGAACGCGGGGATCTCAGGCACGCCGGGCTGGCCCATGCGCATGAGCTCAATACCGCTGCCCTCTAACTGCTGCGAGGCCTGCAAAAAGTAGCGGCCATCCGTCCACAGCGCGGCGGCGTCCGGCAGCACGACGAGCGTACCGGCAGAGCCGGTGAAGCCGGAGAGAAATTCGCGCGCCTTGAAGTGCGCGCCGACATATTCCGAGGTGTGGAAGTCGTCGGTCACGACGACGTAGGCGTCCAAGTGGCGCTTTTTCATCTCCACGCGCAAAAGTGCGAGCTTTTCGACAGGATTCATCACAAAATCACTCCAATTCTTTGTTACGATAACGATTGCCTCATTCGGCAAAGCTCTCCGTCAGCGTGATGAGCACGTTCGTCATGGCCTCAAGGCTATCCGCGGGGATCCACTCGCGCACGCCGTGGTAATTGTAGCCGCCGGTGGAGAGGTTGGGGCAGGGCAGCCCGTCCCAGGACAGGCGCGCGCCGTCCGTGCCGCCGCGGATGGGCACGCACTGCGGCTCGACGCCGTTGGCGCGGAAGGCGTTTTCCGCGCGCTCGATGAGGTGGAAGTGGGGGAGGATCTTCTCCTTCATGTTGTAGTAGCTGTCATTGATCTGGGCCTCGGCTGTGCCGTTGCCGTAAATTTCGTCGAGGCGCGCGGCGCAGTCGGCAAAGAGAGCCTTTTTCTCTTCAAAGCGCTCGCGGTCGTGGTCGCGGATGATATAGCGGAGCGTCGCCTCGGTCACGCTGCCGCTCATCTCGGTCAGGTGGAAAAAGCCCTCGTAGCCGTCGGTTTTCTCCGGCACTTCGTCCTCAGGCAACATCGCGTGGAAGGCCATCGCTGCGGTCGCGGCGTTGATCATGACATTTTTGGCGCTGCCGGGGTGGACGCCGACGCCGTGCACCGTCAGAACGGCGGACGCGGCGTTGAAGTTTTCAAATTCGATCTCACCGAGCGGGCCGCCGTCCACGGTGTAGCCGTAGTCACAGCCGAGCTCCTGCACGTCGAGCCCGTCCACGCCGTTGCCGATCTCCTCGTCGGTCGTGAAGATGACGCGCACTTCGCCGTGTTTGACGTTTTTCTCAATCATCGTCTCGACCGCGGCCATGATCTCGGCGACGCCGGCCTTGTCGTCCGCGCCGAGGAGCGTCGTGCCGTCGGTGACGATGAGCTCTTCGCCGACATGGCTTTCAAGGCCGGGGCAGAGCGCCTCGGTGAGGGAGACAGTGTCGTTGAGCTTCAGCTCGCCGCCCTCGTAGCGCACGAGGCGGGGCTTGACGTTTTCGCCCGAAGCGTCGGGAGCGGTGTCCATGTGCGCGATGAGCGCGATGACGGGCGCGTCCACGCCCTCGCTCGCGGGGAGCGTTGCAAGCACATTGCCGCAGTCATCCATGTGGACGTCCTCGAGCTTCAGCGCTTCAAGCTCCTGCATCAGCGCGCGGCCGAGGTCCTTCTGCCGCTCCGTAGAGGGCGAGGTGCCGGTGAATTCATCCGAGGTGGTGTAATAGGTCACATAGCGCAGAAAACGCGATTTGGCAGATTCCATTTTGGGGTACCTCCTTGCAGTCATGCTGCGTGATATTTCACGCTCAGTGTACCACAAAAGGGGGCGAACTGTAAAGCCGCGGCGCACCGATCCGCGCAAAAGTGAAACGGTGCAAAAGATTCTTTTGCTTGACAAAGGGCGGCAGTTGATAATATAGTGTGATACATATTAAATAAGAAACTGGGAGGGAAGAGGAAAAATGAACGTGGAAACCATCACGAGCCGGCAGAATCCGTTGATGACGCACCTGCGCAAGCTCGCTTCCTCCCGGTCTTACCGCAAAAAGAGCGGCGAATATCTCTGCGACGGGACAAAGCTCTTGGACGAAGCGCTCAAGTGGGGCGCACCGGTCCAAACGGCGGTGTTCTCCGACGGTGTGGAGATTCCAACGCTTCCCGATACCGTGCGCGCCGTGTGCGTGAGCGAAGACCTGATGCGCTCGGTGAGCCCGATGGAGACGCCGCAGGGCGCACTGTTTACGGTCGCGCTTCCCGAGACGAAGCTGCCCGAAACGCTTGCGGGTAAGCACTATCTCGTGCTGGACGGTGTGCAGGACCCCGGGAACGTGGGGACCATCCTGCGCACGGCGGACGCGTTTGAGTGCGACGGCGTGTTCTTAGTCAACGCCTGTGCCGACCTCTTCAATCCCAAGACGGCGCGCGCCACGATGGGCGCGATCTTCCGCCGCGAGGCGTACAGCGTCACGCCGGAGGAGCTTTTCGCGCTGCTCAGTAAAAGCGGCGTCCCGCTCTACGGCACGGCGCTGCGCGAGGACACCGTGCCGCTGTCTGACGCGAACCTGTCCAAAGCCGCTGTCGCCATCGGCAGCGAGGGGCGCGGACTGTCGCAGCAAATGCTGGATGAGTGCGCCAAAACGCTCAAAATTCCCATGAGCCCGCGCTGCGAGTCGCTCAACGCGGCCATCGCGGCGACGGTCGTTCTGTGGGAGATGTATCGCTGAAACAAACAAGGAGGTGCTCTTCATGGCGGGCCTTAAATACTGGGTGTGGCTCTCGGAGGTCAAGGGACTGACAAACCGTTCAAAACTCCTGCTGCTCGATTATTTCGGCACGCCGGAGAACGTCTACTATGCCGACGAGGACGAGTACCGCCTCGTCGAGGGCATCGAGCCGCGGCAGATCGCGCTGCTCGCGGAAAAATCGTTGGAAAACGCCGACCGTATCCTCGGCGCGTGTTCGCGGCTGGGGCTGCGGCTTCTCACGATGCAGGACGCGGACTATCCGATGCGCCTGCGCAATATCTTTGAGCCGCCGTGCCTGCTTTATGTCAAAGGCCAGCTCCCCGTTATCGACGAGGAGGTCGCTGTCGCCATGGTCGGCACGCGCAAGGCCTCGCCCTACGGCATTGAAGCGGCGGAGAAGATCGCCTACGGCCTGTGCAAGCAGGGCGCGGTCGTGATCTCCGGCGCGGCGGCGGGCGTGGACAGCGCATCTCACCGCGGCGCGCTGCGCGCGGGCGGAAAGACCATCGCCGTGCTCGGCAACGGGCTGGACATTGTCTATCCGGCGGAGAATGAATGGCTGTACCGCGATATCGCGGCCTCGGGCGCGCTCATCAGCGAGTATCCGCCTGGGACGGCGGCCGAGGCGTGGCATTTTCCCGTGCGAAACCGCATCATCAGCGGCTTGAGCCTCGCGACCATCGTGGTCGAAGCGCCGGAAAAGAGCGGCGCGCTCATCACGGCGAATACCGCGCTTGAGCAGGGACGCGATGTTTTCGCCGTTCCCGGTCCGATCGACGCGCCACTCAGCCGCGGCTGCAACCGTTTGATCGCGGACGGCGCGGCGGGCCTCATCACCGACAGCTGGGATGTGCTGCGCGAGTACGAGGCCATCTATCCGCATAAAATACTCGGCGAGCGCGTGGAGCTTCCGCGTACGCTCGGCTATCAGGCGCGCGAGGAGCAAGCACGCGCCAAGCAGGCCGCGGCGGAGGAAATACTGTCGCTGCCGACACTGAATTTGAAAACCAACGACGCGGGGCTGACCGACGATCAGATCGCCATTCTGCGCACGCTGAAAGACGGCGCGCTGCAGGTGGACGATCTGATTGAAAAGACGCAGATCCCCACGCGCCGTGTTCTTTCCGCGCTGACGATGATGGAGCTCGAGGGCTACGTCGAGCAGGGCAGCGGCAAGCATTTTTCTTTGACCGTCACACTACTGGAGGAATAACATTCATGGCAAAAAAGCATCTGGTGATCGTCGAGTCTCCGGCAAAGGCGAAAACCATTGGAAAATATCTCGGCAAAGACTACGAGGTCAAGGCCAGCATGGGCCATTTGCGCGACCTGCCCAAGAGCAAGCTGGGCGTCGATATCGAGCACGACTTCGAGCCTGTCTATCAGCCCATCCGCGGAAAAGAGGAGCTCATCAGCGAGCTCAAAAAGGCCGCCAAGAGCAGCGACACCGTGTATCTTGCAACGGACCCGGACCGCGAGGGCGAAGCCATCTCGTGGCACTTAAAAGCGCTTTTGAATCTGGACGATGAAAAGGCCAAGCGCGTGACCTTCAACGAGATCACGAAAAAGGTCGTCTCCGAGAGCATCAAGGAGCCGCGCGCCATCGACCAGGACCTGGTCGACGCGCAGCAGGCGCGCCGCGTGCTCGACCGCATCGTGGGCTATCAGCTGAGCCCGCTTCTGTGGAAGAAGGTCCGCCGCGGCCTCTCCGCGGGCCGCGTGCAGTCCGTCGCTGTGCGCATGGTCGACGACCGCGAAAAGGAAATTCAGGCCTTCGAGGCGCAGGAATACTGGACACTTGACGCCGACCTCACCGACGAGGCGACGCACAAGACCTTTGAGGCGCACTATTACGGCAAGGACGGTAAAAAGGTCGAGCCGGCCTCCGGCGAGCAGGTGGACGGCATCATTGCCGACATCGGCGACAAGCCCTTTACCGTGACGAATATCAAGCGCACGGACAAGCAGCGTTCCCCGTCTCTGCCGTTTACGACCTCTACCTTACAGCAGGAGGCCTCGCGCAAGCTCAACATGACGCCGCGCCGCACCATGGCCATCGCCCAGCAGCTCTATGAGGGCGTGGACATCACGGGCGAGGGCACGGTGGGTCTTATCACCTACATGCGTACCGACTCGCTGCGTATCTCCGAAGAGGCCATCGCCGCAGCGAAGACGTTTATTTTAGGACGCTACGGGCAGAGCTACTATCCCAAGACCGCCCGCCACTACAAGGCCAAGGCCGGCGCGCAGGACGCGCACGAGGCCATCCGCCCCTCGAACGTCAACCTGACGCCCGAGCAGATCAAGGGTGACCTGACGGGCGAGCAGTACCGCCTGTACCGCCTGATCTGGAGCCGCTTTTTGGCCTCCCAGATGGCGAACGCCGTGTACGACAGTGTGAGCGCGCAGATCATGGCGGGCGGACACGAGTTCCACGCGAGTGCCAGCAACTTGAAATTCTCCGGCTACACCGCCGTTTACGAGGAGTCTCGCGATGACGACAGCAAGGAGGAAAAGGAGGGCACGCTGCCGCCGCTCGTCGAGGGGCAGGGCCTGACGCTCGAGGCATATACGCCGCTCCAGCACTTTACCCAGCCGCCCGCGCGCTACACGGACGCGACGCTCATCCGCGCGATGGAGCAGAACGGCATCGGCCGCCCGTCGACCTACGCGCCGACGGTTTCGACGATTCTCGACCGTGAATACGTCATCAAGGACGGAAAATACCTGCGTCCTACGCCGCTCGGCGAGGTGGTGACGGGCCTGATGGAAGAGCGCTTCCCCGACATTGTGGACATGAAGTTCACCGCCCGCATGGAGGAAAAGCTCGATACCGTCGAAGAGGGCAAGACCGCGTGGAAGGACGTCATCCGCGATTTTTACGGCGGCTTTGAGCGCGACCTTGAAAACGCCGAGAAGGCGCTTGAGGGCGTGAGACTCAAGGTCCCCGATGAGGTCAGCGAGGAGAAGTGCGACGTCTGCGGCCGCAACATGGTCATCAAGAGCGGGCGCTTTGGCCGCTTCCTGGCCTGCCCGGGCTACCCTGAGTGCACGTTCACCAAGCCCCTTGTCATCGAAATGCCGGGCCGCTGCCCCAAGTGCGGCGGGCGCATGATGAAGCGCACCGGCGTGAGCAAGAAGACGAACAAGCAGTACACGTATTATGCCTGCGAATTTGCCACGAGCAGCGACCCGGAGAAGAAGTGTGACTTCATGACCTGGGACGTGCCGACGAAGAACGACTGCCCCGAGTGCGGACAGACGATGTTCAAAAAGGCGGGCAAGGGCTTTAAGCGCCCGTACTGCATCAACCCCGCGTGTTCGCGCTTTGTGCCGGAAGACCAGCGCGGCTATGTGAAAAAGAAGACCACCGAGACCGCGGAAGAGGGCGCGGAGAGCGCCGAAGCCGCCGATGCGGCGGAGACCGCGGAAAAGAAGACCGCCGCCAGGAAGACGACGGCTAAGAAGAGCACCACCGCAAAGAAAACGAGCACAAAAGCGGCGAGCACCAAGGAGACCGCGACGAAGACCGCCGCAGCGAAGAAAACGACAAAGAAGGCCGCAGCCGAGGATGGTGCAGAAAAGCCCGCAAAAAAGACGGCGGCAAAGAAGACCGCGACCACGAAAAAGGCGGCCGCTAAGAAGACGACCGCCAAGTCCGCGGCCAAAAAGACCGCGGAGAAAGAAGAGAACTGATGCAAGTAACTGTGATCGGCGCCGGCCTTGCCGGCTGCGAGGCTGCCTGGCAGCTCGCGCAGCGCGGCATCGCCGTGACGCTGCATGAAATGAAACCTGAAAAGACCACCCCCGCGCACCACACGGCGGATTTTGCCGAGCTTTGCTGCTCGAATTCGCTGCGCTCGGACCAGATCGAAAACGCGGTCGGCCTTCTCAAAGAGGAACTGCGCCGCCTCGATTCGCTGATCCTTGCCTGCGCGGACGCGACGCGCGTGGAGGCGGGCGGCGCGCTGGCGGTCGACCGCTACGGCTTTTCAAAGCTCGTGACAGAGAAAATCCGTTTGCATCCCAATATCACGGTTGTCCCCGGCGAGGTGACGGCCATCCCTGAGGGGAACGTCATTATCGCCTCAGGCCCCTTGACGAGCGACGCGCTCGCCGCCGCCATCGCCGAAAAGATCGGCGACGGGCACACGCTGAACTTTTTCGATGCCGCCGCGCCGCTCGTGACGTTTGAGAGCGTCGACATGGATTCGGCGTTTTTCGCCTCGCGCTACGACAAGGGGACGGCGGACTACATCAACTGCCCGATGACGGAGGAGGAGTACGATGCCTTCTGGCAGGCGCTCACGACCGCCGAGGAAGCGAGCGTACACGGCTTTGAGGATAAAAACGTCTTCGAGGGCTGCATGCCCGTCGAGGTCATGGCGCGCCGCGGACACGATACGCTCTGCTACGGCCCCCTCAAGCCGCGCGGTCTGCGAGATCCGAAGACGGGGAAAGAGCCCTATGCCGTCGTCCAGCTGCGGCGCGACAACGCGCAGGGCAGCGTCTATAACCTTGTCGGCTTCCAGACGCATCTGCGCTTTCCCGAGCAGAAGCGCGTGTTTTCGATGATCCCCGCGCTGCATGATGCGGAGTTTGTGCGCTACGGCGTGATGCACCGCAACACCTATCTCCGCTCGCCGGGGATGCTGGACCGCTACTATCGCCTGATCGCGGATGACCGCATCGCCTTTGCCGGGCAGATGACCGGCGTGGAGGGCTATATCGAGTCCACGGCCTCGGGCTTTTTGGCAGGCATCGAGATGGCAAGAAGACTCGAGGGCAAGCCGCCCGTCGATTTCCCACGCGAGACGGCCATCGGGGCGCTGGGGCTTTACATCAGCGATACGACGGTCTCGGATTTTCAGCCGATGAACGTGAACTTTGGTATCATGCCGCCGCTGGGCTACCGCATCAAGGGCGGCAAGCGCGTGAAAAACGCGCAGCTCGCCGCGCGCTCGCTTGAAAAGATCGACGCGATGCGCGAGGACGTGCTGAGTGACAGGAAAGGAGAGTGACCCCATGAAGATCATCGTCGACGCCATGGGCGGCGATTTCGCCCCGCTCGCGCCCGTCAAGGGCGCGCTGATGGCGCAGGAGAAGTACGGCGTGGACATCGTCCTGACCGGAAAAACGGAAGAGATCTTGAAGGCTCTGCAGCAGTGCGGCTGCAAGGAGCTCCCCAAAGGCATGGAGATCGCCAACGCGACCGAGGTGGTCGAGATCTGCGACGATCCGGCCACGGCCTTTAAGCACAAGAAGGATTCGTCCCTCACCGTGGGGCTCAATATGCTCCATGCCGGCGACGCGGACGGCTTTGTCAGCGCGGGCAGCACGGGCGCGCTCCTCGCGGGCGCGACGCTTCTCGTCAAGCGCGTCCGCGGCCTGCGCCGCGCGGCGCTCGCGCCGACGATCCCGACGGCCAAGGGCAAGGCCGTGCTCATCGACTGCGGCGCGAACGCCGAGTGCACGGTCGAATACCTGCTGCAATTTGCGTATCTTGGCAGCTACTACGCGCAGAAGGTGCTCGGCGTCGAAAATCCGCGCATCGGTCTTTTGAACATCGGCGCGGAGGAGAGCAAGGGCGACACGCTGCGCCGCGAAACGTATCAGAAGCTCAAGGAAGCGGGCGAGGCGGGGCATCTCAACTTCACCGGCAACATTGAGGCCAAGGAAGCGATGCTTGGTGAGTGCGACGTCATCGTCGCCGACGGCTACAGCGGCAACATCATGCTCAAGAGCATCGAGGGCACGGGCAAGCTTCTTTCCATCAAATTGAAGGATATGCTGATGCACAGCACCGGCACGAAGCTAGCGGCGCTGCTGCTCAAGGGACAGCTCGGCGATTTCAAGAAAATGCTCGACGCGAACGAGGTCGGCGGTACGGCGCTGCTCGGCATCTCGAAGCCGGTCGTCAAGGCGCACGGCAGCGCGAGTGAGGTCGGTATCTGCAATGCGGTCCGTCAGGCGATGGAGGTCGCGCGCAGCGGTATCATCGACGACATCGCGCAAAATATCGACAAGATGCGTATTGAACAGAAGGCAGAATAACGCGAATGCCAAAAAGCGGCAAAATGGGTATTGACAGTACAGTGCCTTTGCCGTATCATTTGGAAGAACCAAAACCGTGAGAGGAAGTATAAGACTTATGAGCCCCGAAGAAATTTTCAAAACGATGCAGAAGCTGATCGTCGAGCAGTTCGCGCTCGACCCCGATGAGGTCACGATGGACAGCTCTTTTGAGGAAGATCTTGGCGCCGACTCCGTGGATCTTGTCGAACTGGTGATGGCCATGGAGGAAGAGTTTGAGCTCGATGAGATCCCCGAGGAGGAGCTCACCTCGCTCAAGACGGTGGGCGACTGCGTGCGCTACCTGAGCACGAAGCTCGGTTAAGAAGAAAAAAGCCGCCCCGCTTTGCGCGGGGCGTCCTTTTATCAGGAGGAAAAACCATGCAGGCCTTGGAAGAAAAGCTGCAATATCATTTCAAAAATCCGGCGCTGCTCGAAGAGGCGCTGCGCCACAGCTCGTATGCCAACGAGCACCGCGGCGCAAACTTTTTCAGCAACGAGCGCCTGGAATTCCTGGGTGACAGCGTGCTCGGCTTTGTGACGGCGGAGTATCTGTTTGCCAAGCATCCTACCGCGCCGGAGGGGGAGCTGACGCGCATCCGCGCGCTGCTCGTGTGCGAGGACAGCCTGCACGAGGTCGCGCAGCGCCTGGAGCTTGGAAAATACTTAAAGCTCGGCAACGGCGAGGAGAGCTGCGGCGGCCGCACGCGTCCGTCTATCCTGGCCGACGCGACCGAGGCGGTGTTTGCCGCGGTGTATCTTGACGGCGGCATCAGCGCGGCCAGCGCGCTCATCCACCGCGTGCTGCTCGATACCGAGCGCGAGGAGGTCGCCGAGGAAAAGCGCCGCGACTATAAGACCATTTTACAGGAATTCGTGCAGCGCACGCCGAACCAGACGCTTTCCTACCGCCTGTTTGGTGAGAGCGGCCCCGACCATGACAAGACGTTCTATTTTGAAGTGCTGCTCAACGGCGGCGCTGTGGGCAAGGGCGCGGGCCGCAGCAAGAAGGAAGCCGAGCAGATGGCCGCAAAGGACGCGCTCGAAAAACTGACGGACCAGCGCTGAAAAGATGATCACCGACTGCTTTGACGATAAGACTGAGCCCGTCATCAGCCTGCGGGACTTTTACGGTGAGCAAAAGCACCTTGTCGAAACGTGTTTGCTCCTGTTTTCACAGAAGATCTATCAGCATTTGCTGGACACGTTTCCCTGCGAAAAGATCGGTCTCATCGGCGCGTGCAACGGGAATATCCCCATCTACCGGATGAACTACAAGGGCGCGGATATCGCGTTTTATCTTTCGGGCATCGGCTCGGCGGCTGCCGCGTCGGAATGCTGCGAGGCGAGCTGGATCGTCGGCGCGTCGAAGTTTGTGATGTTCGGCTCCTGCGGGAGCCTCAATCGAGAGGCGACGAGGGGCAAATTCATCGTCCCGACGGAGAGTTACCGCGGCGAGGGCTGCTCGTACTATTTCGCCGCGCCGTCCGACTACATCACGGTCGAGAATGCGCGGAAGCTCTCGGACATCTTTACCGAGCTGGGCGTCCCGCACGTGACGGGGCGGGTTTGGACGACGGACGCCATGATCCGCGAGACCGCGGGCCTCGTCGCGCAGCGAAGAAGCGAGGGCTGTCTCGCCGTGGAGATGGAGCTCGCCGGTGTGCAGGCGGTGTGCAGTTTTTACGGCTTATCGCTCTATAACTTCCTCGAGGCAGGCGACGTGCTGGAGGAGAGCGGCTACGATGTCGCCAATCTTCGCGGCGCGAACCACGACCTCGGCAAGCTCTATATCGCGCTGGAAACGGCGCTGCGCATCTGAATAGAATCGAAAACGCCATGACGAAAGTCACGGCGTTTCTTTTTTGCTGTTTTTCTTCTTTTCAAAGAGGATCGACAGCCCCGCGTAGAGCAGGAACAGCCCGAACGGCTTGCGGAAGACGCTGCTGTCGACCATTGTCGTCAAAAACGCGGCGGCGAGCGCACAGAGTGTGCCGGTCGGGATGGCCGCGCGCAGGACGGCTTTGTCGAGATATCCGTTTTTGCGATGCGCGAAGAGCGAGATGCCCGCGGTTGGCAGAAAATAGAGCAGGTTGATGGCCTGCGCTGTGCGCTGCTCCACGCCGAAAAAGAGCGTCATGCATAAAAGAAGCAGTGTCCCGCCGCCGACGCCCCAGGACGAGAGGATTCCCGTCAAAAGCCCGCAGAGCGCGGGAAAGAGCCAGTCCGTCACAGAAGGTACCTCACCGCGCCATAGAGCAGAAACAGCGCGAAAATGCGCTTGAGCCATGTGTTCGGCACGTCCTTGAAGAGCCTGCCGCCGATCCATCCGCCTGCAAGCCCGCCGACAAGGTAGGGGAGCGCCTCTCCGAGCGGCAGCGCGCCGCGGAACGCGTACACGAGCACCGACACAAGGCAGAACGGGAAGATGACGGCCACACAGGTCGCGAGTGCCATCTTGTCGGAGAGCTTTGCCCACGAGCGCAGCAAAAAGACGAGCGGAATGCCGCCGCCTCCGCCGAATAAGCCGTTCACCGTGCCTGCGAGCGCGCCGCAGACGCGGTATTTGCCCTTTTCCGTCATGCCGTCACCGCCTTTTTCGATGCAATGTAGCGGCCGCCTTAAGGGGCGGCTGCAAAAATTACTGCTTCTTGAAGCTCTGGCAGTCGGTGCACTGGTCCATGGTGGGGTTGGCCTCGTGCGTACCGACCTGGATGGCGTTCAGACCGCAGTACTGGGCGTCCTTACAGTGGTTGGCGCAGTTGGTCACGGCGCAGCGAATAGAGGTGTTGGGCGTGCAGGAGCAGCCGTTATTGGTATGATCGGTCATAGATTTGTCCTCCTGAAAAAATTGTTTTGGCGTTTGCCGCGCTTAGTTTGCGCGCATTTTTGTCCGCTATGCAAAAGGAAGAACATTCCAATAAAAAACGTCCGGCTGATATTCAGCCGGACGTTTTTTCACTTGTCATTTTAGAAGCTCGTCGATCGCGCGGTAAAGCTCGGAGAGCGTCTCCTCGTCATTTTGCTGGATGGCGGCGGTGACGCAGGTCTCCATGTGGTTGCGCAAAATCTGGCGGCTGGTCGAGCGGATGGCGGACTCCACCGCGGCGAGCTGGATCAGCACCTCGGAGCAGTCACGGTCGTCCTCCACCATCTTTTTGATGGATTCGAGGTGCCCGATGGCGCGCGCAAGGCGGTTGCTGATCTTTTTCGTCTGCTCGGGGTCATGGACATGCCCGTGCACATGGGGGTGCCCGTGGCTGTGCTCATGGACGTGTTCGTGCTCGATCATGGCATTCTCCTTTAGAACTTCAGCGCGCCGACGCTCGCTTCCACGGTTCGGATATACGCGCCGTCGATGATCTGCTGGGCGACGGCCTCGAGATACGGCGTGAGGGGCATGTCGTTGTCCATCTCGGGCACCTTGCTGCGGAGCAGGTCGTAGATGGCCTGCGTGCCCTTGGCGCAGCGCTTATCCTCATAGCAGTCGAGCGCCTGACCGTCGCAGATGAGCTCGGCGGCGAGGATATACTTGGCAAGGTGCATCGAGTCATAGGCCTTCTTGGCGGCGTTGTAGCCCATGTTGACATAGTCCTCCTGGTTGGCGCAGGTGGTCAGGTTGTCGACCACGGCGGGGTGCGCAAGGATGCGCAGCTCGCCCTGAAGACCCGCGGAGGCGTACTGGATCATCATGAGACCGTTGTTGAAGTCGGCGTTCTTGTTGAGGAACGCCGGCAGCTCGCTCACCAAGCTGTTGAGCAGGCGGTCGATGCGGCTGTTGCTCATTTTGCACAGATCCGTGATCGCGATGCAGAGGTTGTCGGACGCCATACCAGCATAGGTGCCGTCGGCATTGCAGCCCATCAGCGCGACCGCACCGCCGTCCTCTTCATCGAAGATGAGCGGGTTGTCGACGGACGAGTTGAGCTCGATAGCGAGCGTCGCCTGCGCGTCCTTGACGGCCTTTTTGACCGGGCCGTGGAGCTGTGGCATGCAGCGGATGGACAGCGCGTCCTGCACGCGGTGGCCGCGGTAGCGCTCAAGCATGGGGCTGTCCTTCAAAATGGCGCGGATGTTGGCCGCGGTGTTGATCTGGTCGGGGTGCGGACGCACGGCCATCAGGCGCTCGTCCATAGCCATCAGCGTACCCTTGAGCACCTCGAGCGTGAAAGAGCCCGCAATGTCTGCCGTCAAGCTGAGCGTCTGCGCGTCATAGATCGCAAGCGACGCGAACGCGGTGACGGACGTGGTGCCGGAGAGCAGGATAAGGCCTTCTTTGGAAGAAAGCACGACGGGCTTGAGGCCCGCGCGCTTGAGCGCCTCTGCGCCGTCAAGCGTTTCGCCCTGATGGGTGGCCTTGCCCTCGCCGATCATCACCATGCCGATGTGGCCCTCGAGCGTCAGATAGCCGACGGAGCCATGACCGGGGACGATGGGGCTGATGCCCGCGTTGAGCATGTCGCGGATCAGCGCGAGCGTTTCAAGACGGATGCCCGTATGGCCGGAGCCGAAGTGGCAGAGCATGACAAACATCATTGCGCGCGTGCACTCCTCGGCGATGGGCTCGCCGACGGCGCAGGTGTGGGCGTAGATGTTGTTGCGCTGGATCGTCTCGCGGTCCTTTTCGGGGATGAACTTCTTCCAGTTGTCGCCAAGGCCCGTGGTCAGGCCATAGATGGCCTTGCCTTCGTGGCTGAAGCGGTCGACATGGGCGCGGCAGCGGTTGACGCGCTCTTCATATTCTTTGGAAAACGCGACCTTCGCGCCAAAGCGCGCGACACTGACGAGGTCGTTGATGGTGGCGGTGCCGCCAAGCGTAACAGTGTTCATATCGGATCGTACCTCTTGAATGTGGGTTTCGCTCTCTTACAGGGAGCTGTCGGTCTTGTAGCCGTCGGCCTCGATGGCGATGTAGCGCACCTTTTTGCCCATCTCCATCTCGCCGTAGAACGCGACGTAGTACGGGCGGTAGAAGGGGCGGTAGGATGCGACCTCCATCGAGGTGATGATGTGGCCCGAGTGGCGGCGCATGATGCGCATGGCGACGCGCTTGGCCTGGGCGATGATCTTTTCTTTGTCGAAGGTGGAATCCTGGCACATGTCAGGATCGAGGTCGGCTTCGTAAAGCGGGAGCGGCTGCTCGTGGTAGCTCGCGGTGCAGCGCGTGCCCTCGACGATCATGCAGATCTTCTGCGAGTTGCCGCCCATCTGGCCCTTGCGGGTGAAAAAGCGCTCCACAAGGCCGGGCTTGAAATAGGCGTCGAACACGACTTCAAAGCTCTGCAAATAGAGCTGCTTCATCGTGATCTTGCCGCCGCCGTACATGGCCTTGCCAATCAGGTTGCCGCCACCGCGGGCCTTGACAAAGGCCTCGGAGTCGGTCATTTTCTTTTGGGTGATTAAAACGTCCACTGTGCGGGAACCTCCTTGAAACGGAATGGGAGAGTAAAAAAAGCAAATACGAGAAGGACAGATTCCGCGGGGGAATCAGCCTACCTTTTCATCATACGCCAACGCTGGGGGAATGACAAGCCGCTTTTTTGCGAAAGAAACAGCCGCTTGCCGGTTCATGCCACTTTTGTGCATAACGCAGAAACGCTTGAGCGTTTGGCATGAAAAAATTATACTAAGTTACCGTTGAAAAAAGCGTTGAATCCGTTGGGCGGCCCGCATGGCGAAGCGGGCGGCGATGCGCTGCGGATTCAACGATAATTCGTCGGCGAAGCATTATGATAAAATAAGAATGCTTCATAGCATCGTTGTATCATTGCTGTGGAGGGCGGAGGATAGCGCCCCCGAAAAGGCAATGCAGATAAAATAAGAAATCAGGCAAGCAATAAAAAGAGGAGATAGCAATATGTCTTTACTGACCAGCAAGCTGAGCGACGAGAATCGCAAGAAAGCGCACGAGCTTTTTGGAGTGCCCGAGCAGTTCGACGAAGTGGCCGACCTGATGGTGCACGAGGAGGAATGGCAGGTCATTCTTCTGATGGGCAAGGAGCCCATGACGGAAAAGGAGCTGCGTAAGCTCATGGAGAAGAACCGGCTGGCCGCGTCGCCCTACGTGCTCATCAACCGCATGTACTCCCGCAACGTACTCAACAAGGTCACGGATGCGGACGAGCCGACCTGGAAGATCAGCGACTTCTACAGCCGCTATTCCTACTATGCGCAATTTGAGTACTATGAGTTCGGCTGTCTGCCGAGAGAGCTCATCGAGGCGCTCTACGACTGGCAGACAGAGATTTATCAGTCGATCTATCTGCCGCAAGTGAAGGCCAAGGTCGCCGGTGAGGGCGTCTATGTCCACAACCAGACGTATCTGACGCTCGAGGAGTTCGATAAGATCATCGACGGGCATCACGGCAGCATCCATCTTGTGCCCTGCAACTGCAAGAGCCAGAAGTATTTCCACGACCGCAAGCTCAATGTGTGCGTCAACATGAACGACGGGCCGAACAGCGCGGTCGACCGCGGCATGGGCGAGCCCATCAGCCCTGAGGACATGAAAAAGAAGGTGCGCGAGTTCAACGCCAGCGGACTCATGCAGAACGGCGAGGACGGCTTCATCTGCAACTGCGACGGTCTGTGCTGCTTCCCGATGCAGATGGCCTATAAGGCCGGCTCCCGCCTGATCTATCCCAAATCCAACTGGAAGATCGATTGGCACGAGGACGAGTGCGTCAACTGCGGCAAGTGCACGAAGATTTGCAACTTCGGTGCGTTCTACAAGGACAACAACCGCAAGGTGCACTACGATGCGGACAAGTGCTGGGGCTGCACCATCTGTGCGCCCAGTTGCCCGAAGCACGCTATCCACCTGCTGCCGAGAGAGCAGAAGGCCTGAGAGAAGCACTAAGGCACTACGCAATAGCATTTTGGCCGGACGGTACCCTAAAAGTGGCCGCCCGGCCTTTTTCTTGCTTTGCGCGGGAAATGGAGAGAGGAAGTCAGCACCATGGCACTTATCAAAGTTCTGATCATCTTTGTGGTGATCCTCACCCTGCTCAACAAACGCCTGCCCCTTTATCTTGCGATGATTTTTGGTTCACTCCTGATGATCGTGATGTTCCGCCTGCCGCTCGCCACGGCGGGGCAGACGGCGCTGCACACGCTCACGGGCTGGGACGTCTGGTCAGTGAACCTTGCGATGTACGTGATCTCGGTGCTTGTCTACGAGCTTGACCTGCGCCATCGGTTCAAGGATGCACAGCGGGCGATGAATGGACTAATGCGCGACCCGAGGCTCAACACGTCGCTTGCCTGCATGTTCATCGGCCTGATGCAGGGTCCCGCTACCGTGACGATCTGCGGCGGCATGGTGGACACGATGGCGGGCGACCACCTCAAAAACGATGAAAAGGCGGCGGTCGCCACGTACCTCCGCCACATTCCCGAGGCTATGGTGCCGACGTTTACGGGCGTCATCGTGGCGTGCAGCATCAGCGGCATTTCAATCTCGTCGTTTTTTGTGTGGATGATCCCGATGGCATTGCTGACGCTTCTGGCAATTTACCTTGTCTATCTGCGCCGCGTGCCGCGCACAGTCGGCGAGACGGGACGCAGCAAAAAAGAGTGTGTGCGTCTGCTTTTGCGGAGCCTGTGGTCGCTGCTGCTGGCGATCGCGGTGATCATCGTGTTCTCGCTGCCGACGTGGGCCGTCGTGGCGGTCATCGCGGCCGTCAACGCGCTGGTCGAAAAATTCTCCGCGCAGGAGGTGCGCGATGCGCTCGTCAAGGGCTTTGACCTAAAGTCGCTGCTCGGTATTACGATGACGTATGTCTTCAAGGACCTTTTGATCCTTGGCGGCGTGATCGACGTGCTGCCGACGTATTTCGAGCATCTGCCCATTCCGGCGTTTCTGGTGCTCGTGATCCTGTACGCGTTCGGCACGCTGGTCGCGGGATCGAGCGCCGCGGCCGCGGCCTTTATCCCGCTGGCCTACACCATGATCCCGAACGGCGGCGCGTTTTTGCTGGCGCTGCTGATGAGCGTCAGCTTCGCCTCGAGTCAGCTGAGCCCCACGCACATCTGCACGGCGATCATCTCGGACTATTTCGGCGTCACATTCTTCGCCACGGTCAAAAAGCTCCTGCCGCTGTTTCTGCTCACCGTCCTCATCGCCTGCGGCTACTACATGCTGCTGACGGCGGTATTCTGAAGAAAACAAACAAGGCCTGTGCCAAGCAGCACAGGCCTTGATCGATTTGCTGTAAAGGGAAAATCAAAGGGAAAACAGAGCAAAAAATGCAGACCCTTTCCCCTAAACGGAGATTTCGGACGATTTTCAGAGAAAACCGGGATTTGAAAAGCACAAAAATGCGACTAATTTAATATAAAAAGAAAGGATTTCAAACATTTCTGTTTGAAATCCTAACTTCTGGAGGTGACACCCAGATTTGAACTGCTCGGGCGTCTTTCCTGTGGTGCGCGGTCTTGCTCTCACGCCTTGTTTTTCAAGGCTTTTGTGTTATTGCGTGGTATGCGCTGGCGGCGTCAAATCATCGGTGTTGGAGAAAAAATAGGAGGAAATTTTGCAGCCGCAAAAGAGCCTTTGCAGCTCGCTGCGTGGGGAAAAATTTTCCTGTGTGTGGGGGCCTGCGGTTTTCGCCGTGAGGGAGTCAAACTTTCCGAAGTGGGGGAGGGGGCAAGGATACCGGCGCGCGCAGCCGTGCGCCCAAGGCTGGATGGTTTACGGGCGTCGCTCGCCATTTTTTCAGCTCTTTTTTCGCTTAATTTTCGCAGCCTTTGCGCTCGCGTTGATCGCGGGCGGGAAACGCGACCCCGCGCGCCCGTGTGGTACCGTGCGCGTACCCCCTCGGCTTTTTTCGCTCGTCGTCGGAAATGGCGGCGCTCTCGGTTTGCCTGCCTTCTTTCTCTCCCCCTCCGCCAGAGGGGGGATAATTTCTCACGCTCGCGCGGCTCTTGCCGTCATGATAGCCCGCCGCGGCCGTTTGCGCAAGGTCTCTGTGCAAATTTCTCCACTGCCTGTTCTAAAGTTATATTCTACTACAAGTGGGGAAACAGAGATTCAGAGTTCCCCTGTTGCTTTGGATTCAGCAGCCGAGATCGCGCGTGATCATAGCGGCGCGGAATTGGTACTTGATATATAACAATAGCTGCCAAACTCGCTTACGCGCTCCTCTTTCTCCAGAATGTGGCAGCCGAGCGGCACGGTAAGCGACGCATCGTTGTCAACGTACTCGCTGCGCACAATAGGCTTTTCGAGGTTGCGGCTTGCTGTCCACATCTGCGTCCCCACAGGCCGCTGCTCTACGCTCTCCTTGGTGATGTAGCGGGCAAGCTGCTCGTAGTCATACGTCCCGATATACTCGAAGTCTACAACGTCGCCATACGGCCACAAACTACGTACCGTCTCCATATCGTCACCGGCAGCGTTTATCACGATATGGTGATGCAGCCGCCCTCCGCCGTGCTTGCCTTCGGTAGCGTATATGTACTTGAGTGTCTGACCTCGCGCCTTCCTGTGCTCCTGCAAGTGCTTAAGAAAGTTGCGTACGTTCTTGATCGCACCGGCGCGCTTGGCGGGTAGATTCTCGTCACGGTAAGTCAGCGTCACAAAGAGATCGCGCGGGCCGAAGTTCGCGGCCAGCAGCATTTCCAGCTTCACGCGCGCCGCCTTGTCGTTCATAGCCTTCTGTGCAGCGGTCGTCATGCGTGACTTGACTGCACGCACGCGCGGGCCGTCCTGCGGCTCCGGCGCGGTGTATATGATTGTTTTGACAAGCCGCCCCGCAATGATCGTCTTTTTCCGTTTCGCCATATATGCCCCTTTCAATGGAGATGGGAACGCCTCCGGCTGTTCGCCGGAGGCTTTTTCTATGCTGTTAAATCATCAATTTTCAATGCCGAACTCAGGCATTGCCTCGGAAGGAATACAAAAATCCTGCATCATGTCCGGCCCTCCTGCTGCGTCTTTGCGGGATGCTATTAAGTACGCTTGTGCAAGCACGGAGGGCGAAAACGACCACCCAAGAGCATCTGAGACCATCCGTGCATTTTCACCGTCGACTGTCTGCGGGCTATCCATGCCGCCAATGAAGAATCCCAACGGTTCGCCTGCTGGCAGATTGCGGCGGGACGCCACGACTTTACACGGGTCAAACGGCTTGTGACTGCCAAAGGTCAAAACAGCATCCTCATATACCTTTCGAACAGTATCGTCCCTTGCGCGTTGCAGTGTGCCGCGCTCGAAGCGCTGTGACACTTTGAAAGAGATATATATTGATTTTCCTGCTAAAGATTGCTATCTTTATTTAGAGAAACGTTTATAAAAACTGTTATTGTGATTCCTTCGGAATACGACTATGCTTTTTATAAACGAACCGCAGATGCTTTGAGAATTATTTGAGGAATAATATGCAGATATTGGTAAGGGATATTTTTCGGCTTCAATCTTTACAGACGGCTCACCTGATCGCTGGGAGAGAAGGAATTCTTCGGCCTCTTTGCGGCGGAACGATTCTGGAAATGACAGAGTTGGGGAGGGACAATGCCTCGGAATTACTGTCGTTTTCCTTTAAACCTCAGGAAATAATGATAACAGCTCTCTACAATGTAAAAAACGATGTGGAAAGTCAGTGTGACGTGATCCGCGCGCTCAACAAACTGAATGCGGCCGGGCTGATTGTGTTTTATTACGGACTCGTGGTGCAAAAATTCGATCAGAGAGTGCTTGATTTGTGTGATGAGCTGAATTTTCCGCTTGTTGTCCTCAACTATAATGACAATAAGCACATTTCTTATGCCGATGTACTCAATGATGTGCTTTCATTGAATCGCTATGAGAACGATTCCTTCTTTCGCTCGATCATCAGTTCCATGTGGAAAACAAAGGACAGTGGCGGGAGCATACAGGAGGTGCTTTCCCAAATTGCAAATCAGGGGGAACTGGATATTGTCATCATTGACACGCTTGCTCAGAACGCACTGTGTTCCACCATGTCGGGCAATCGTCTCAATACCTTTCTGAACAACGAGCTCTCGCGCTTGCCGTTCGATGCTTCGCGCTTTGAACTGCTGATCGACGAAACAAAATACTGCGGACGACATTATTATACGGATTATCTTGAGTTGTCCGTCCTGTTTGTTCTCAGCCAGAGACGGAAGCGGGTGGATATCGATTCTCTATTCACGTGTACCAAGCTTTGCCTGGATCTATGGAGACACGCCTTGGTGTCAACGCGCGGCGGCAATATCATCAATGCCATTATACGAGGTGATTGGCAGCAGGCGCACAGCGATTTGGGGTATTATCGGCATGGCGATGCTGAACAATGGAACTTCCTGATTTGCAGCAGGGCTCCGTCGCTGCCGCTGATGCATGAGGTTAAGTCTCTGCTTCAAAGTGAAGGGATCGCCTTTATAAACGGCGGATATGAGCAACTCGAAATTCTGATATTCAATCGTGCGCCGGATCCGGATGCTGAAGCGCTGAACGCCTTGGTGTTATCCGCTCAAGCGGCTCAAGATCCGGCCGGACACTTTGCCTGTGCTACCAATATATCCGGAGAGAGTGAACTTTTTTCCTTGGTCAGTGAGACAGCCAAGGAATGGGCGTTCACCTGTTCACTTTATAAAAACCGTTACTGCATGGGGCGCTTTGAATTGATCGAAGCGATCGCCTGCAAGCAGGATCTGAGAAATGAAGCAGCCATTGACCGGGCACGGCAAATACTTGACCCGCTGATCGAATACGACAGACGGCGTGAAGGGGTGCTGTTGGAAACCCTGCAGATATATCTGATCGATTGCGATTGCAGCTACAAACAAACTGCGGCGCTGACTTATACGCATCAAAATACGGTGCAGTACCGCGTTCGCAAAGCGATGTCTCTTTTGGGCGGAAATTTTGAGCAGGCCGCAGCCTTGAGCGCAGTTTTTCACGCGATCTGCCTCTATCGGCAAGATCCACAAATATTCTCGTAATTACGCTACCATGATAAAGCAAAATGTTTTGAAAACAAAACGCGACCCGGTTTTTTGTTTTCAAAACATTTTTTTATTATTTAAAGCATGCTACCATAATATCACCTTCAATTGATGCCATCTATGATCTTCGGTTGGTCAATTGAAAAGTCTGAGAACACGGAGGAGAAGATTTATGAGTAATCCCGGAAGCGAAACCAATTATGTAAATGACTATGCAACCATACCGGTTCCCCTGGATCAACGCAGATCATCCTTTTCACTGGCAATGGTTCTGGTCGGCAGCATCATTTGCCTCAGTTCGATTTACGTTGGAGCAAGTTTCGTCGGCCAGCTTTCGTTGTCTGAGGTCGTTACCGCTTGTCTGGTCGGTAATGCAGTTCTGTCTGTGCTTGGCGGCCTGTTGAGCTATATTGGCACCAAAACCGGTGTCGGTATTGCAATGCTGATGCGCCAATCCTTTGGCGTCCTTGGTAATTACATCATCGCTGTGCTGACAGCAATCGTTGAACTGGGTTGGTTTGGCTATCAGTGCGGCTTTTTTGGCTCCACGATCCACGCCATGTTTCCCAATGCCGGATTTATCACCGAGCCTGTGGTCGCCGGTATCTGGGGCGGCCTGCTGATGATGACAACGGCTTTCATCGGCTACAAAGGTCTTGAACTGCTCAGCAACATCGCTTCTCCGCTTATCCTTCTCACGTGTGTTGTTGCGTGCGGTTTGGCTGCGACCCGTGTCGGCGGCATGGAACAGTTCAACCAGATCACGCTGGCGCACACTGGCAGTATGTCCACCGCGGTCGGAATCGTTTCCGTTATCGGAGCATATGCCATGGGTGCAGTTTTGCAGCCTGACCTGACCCGCTATGGTAAAAAATGTAGCGACAGTGTTATCGGTGCCGTTTTCGGATTCATCATCGCCAATTCTTTCGTCATTATTGCCGGATTCTTTATCTGCACTGTTGCTGATACCAGTGATGTGGCAGTTGCTTTGCTGAATATTCTCGGTTCTTGGTCGCTGCTGCTGCTGATCCTTGCCCAGTGGACCACCAATGACAACAACCTCTATTATTCCTCCCTTGCAGCTGTCGTTGCTGTTCCGAAATGGAAGAAGAAGTATGTCGTAATTACATTTGGTATTATTGCGACTGTGGCCGGCGCGCTCGGTATTGTAAACTATTTTACCACATGGCTGAGCATCCTCGGCACTGCGATCCCTCCGGTGGCCGGCATCCTCATTGTCGACTATTTCTGCGTAAAGCACCAATCCTATCGGTTCGGTGCTGGTGTTAAACACCGCTTCTGCTCCATCCCTGCACTGGTTAGCTGGGCCATCGGCTGCCTTGTAGGATATACCGTTACCTGGGGCATCGCGGCGATCAACAGCATGGTTGTTACCGCGATTATCTATATCGCTTTGTTTATGCTTTTCAAAAACGACACCAATCGCCTGTACTTTGGCGGCGAATATGTCGAGAACGCACGCGGTGAATTGGAAAAACTGTAACCAGTGTCAATATAATAACTAAAAGGAGAAGAAAAATGGCTACTATGTATCTGGAAAATCAGCAGATGGCTGAAGACTTCGTTCGCGGATGCACGTTTATGGGCACAGGCGGCGGCGGCCTGCCTGCAAACGGACTGCAGTCCCTGATGAGTGAGATCAACAAGGGGACCAAGGTCGGTTGGGTCGATATGAGCGAGATCCCCGACGATGCGATGACGGCCTGCCCCTTCCTGATGGGATCTATTGCCCCTCATACGCCTGAGGTCGAAGCGGAGATGGCAGACTTTGGTTTCACTGACCCTGTATATCCTGAGAAGGAGCAGCTGGCCAAGGCTATTCAGTATCTCGGAAAGTTTTGCGACACGAAGATTGACGCGGTCGTACCCATCGAGCTGGGCGGCGCCAATACGCCCGGTGGTGTAACTGCGGGCATTATCAGCGGTGCTGTTTGTGTCGACGGTGATTATACCGGCCGCGCGATCCCTGAGATTCAGCAGACCACGCCGTATCTGCACGGCAAAACCCTCTGGCCCGTTGCGTCTGTTGATGCCTATAATGATATTTCCTATATCGAAAACGCAAAGAACTACCGCATTGTGGAGCGAATCGGCAAGAAAATTGCCGAAAGTGCCTATGGCCTTGTCGGTCAGGCGGGCTTCCTGATGAGCGGCAAGGATATGAAGAAGTGCATCAATCAGGGCACGCTGTCTTCCTGCTATAATATTGGCAAGATGATTCGTGAAGCGCGCGAAAGCGGCAAGGATCCTGTCGAAACCATTGTAACCGAACTCGGCGGATGGCGTTTGGCAACCGGTGTTGTCACCGGCAAGGAAACCTGGGATGACGGCTATTACTACGGTTATCACACCATTGAGGGTTCTGGCGACGATAAGGGCAACACCTTCAAGATCTTCTTCAAAAACGAGAACCATGCCATGTGGAAAAACGACAAGCCCTATGTTTCCAGCCCCGACATCATTGCTGTCGTCGATGCCAAGACCGGCGAACCGTATGCGAACCCCATTCTGGCGGTCGGCAATGAGGTCAGCGTGATTGGCCTGAAGGCGAACCCCGTATTCCGCACGGAAAAGGGTATCGCAATTCTTGGCCCCAGATACTTTAAGCTTGATTTCGATTATACCCCCATCGAAGAAGTGATGTCCAAGTAATTGAGCTGCACCGCTCGAAAATATTTCCGGGTATCAGCACTGCAAAAAATAAAGTGGCTGACAGCACTGGCTGTCAGCCGCTTTAACTATGTCTTTCACTTTCCCCCACAGGCTCAACGGCCTTCGCCTTGCGGAAGCGTTGGCCGCGCAGTTTGAAGGCTGCGGCAGCGTCAAAGATGCGCTTCGGTGCGCAGCACACAAGGTGGTATCCTTGAATACTAAAAAGAAAAGACACGCAAAGCGTGTCTTTTCTTTCTGTCAGTCGGATTCAATTCGGATATTTTTCTAAATCAATCCTTGATAATCGTATCAGTCTTCCAACTCCGCCTCGTGCTTGAGGATCGCACCGGAGGCCGCGTCGATCTCGTAGTCATATTCCATATTGCCGGATTTGAACTCGACCTCGTAGACGAGCTTTCCGTCCTCATCATCCAGCTCAATGTCCATGTCATACGCCTGATTTTCACTCAAGCCCGCATGGTTCAGGGCGATGGACTTTGCCTTGGCGTAGCCGATATCCTGCACCGTTCCGGACGGCGCGGGCTTTTGACCAGAGGGCTTCGTCGTTTCATTCGATGCGGAAACGGCAGCCAATAAATCTTTCTGCCCGCTGAGCACCTTCCCTGTGTAGGCATCCACCAGATACTCAAACTCGCCCCATGCCGTTTGCAGCTCTACTTCGTAGTGTGCAGGGGATTCGTCGAGTTCGGGATCGACCTCCGCTGTAACGGAATCCACCGCCGTCGTTCCGGCATACTCCTCCGCAGCGGTACGGGCTGCATCCATACCGATCGGCATGGCGGGCGCGCCCGCTTCGGCGAGGTCCTTGAGCTCTTCGACCGAGAGCTTTGCCAGCGCGTCAAACTTGAGCGACGGGTTGATGGTGAGAACGCGGTTCACCAGCGCCGCCTTGCCGGTAGAAATGTTATTCTCCCGCGCCTGCTGTTCCCGCACCGCGTCCTGCGTCAGCGTCTGCGTCAGAACAGCGGCCTTTGCTTCGCTGGTCTGCAAAACGCCGTCCACGGCGCTCGTCAGCTCACGCTGGAGCTTTTCCGCACGGGCGGTATCCTTGTCCTCCACCGAGATCATGATGGCGGAGGAAATGCTATTGAGGTAGCCGTTTCGCACAAGGCTGCCCACGATGGCGTTCACCGCCACATCGAGCTTCGCGCCCTTGAGGTCAGCGCCATTGCTCATATCCGCAAGGATGGCTTTTGCATCCTCGTTGAGCGGGGTACAGACGAGCACCTTTTCGCTCCGATTCACTTTCAGCTCAATGCTCGGGTTCACATCCAGCGACACCACGGACGCGACCGCGTTCACCTGCTGGTAGAACAGTCCGCCGCCGAGCAGCATCACCGCAAGGCAGGCGGCAATGAGCGATGTCCATTTCCTCTTTGTCGGTTTCTTCGTTTTCATGTTGATTACCGTTCCTTTCCGCTCTTCGCAGCGAGAGAGAACGCCGCTCACATCGTCCGGCGCGGTCTTTTCAAGCGCCGCAGCCAGACGCTGCTCCATTTTTTCATTGGTCATCGGGCGTCATCTCCTTCCAGAAAAATTCGCATCTTTTTCAATGCCCTGTGATATTTCGACAGGACGGTGGGAAGCGGCAGTTCCAGCAGTGCCGCGATCTCCCGATGCTTCATGCCCGTGACCGCGTGAAGCAGCACGATGCGCCGTTCCTCGTCAGCGAGGCTTGCCAGCGCGCCTTGCAGCAGCGTGCGCTCATCGGCGTTCAAACCGCATTCCTGTGCGGGAATGGCGTCCCACTCCTCCTCGCTGAGCGCGGCATGACGTTCCTCGCGCCGCAGGCGCATCAGGCAGAGATTGCGGCACACGGTCAGCAGCCAGCCCATGGGCGAGCCGGCGGGGCGGTACTGTGCCGCGCAGTCCCACACCTGCACATAGACGTCCTGTGTGAGATCCTGGGCATCGTGCGCGTTTTTGAGGTAAGAAAGCGCAAGACCGCACACCGCCGCGCGCGTGCGCTGATACAGCTCCGCCAAAGCGTCACGGTCACCACCGGCAACGCGGATGAGCAATCGCTGCAGTTCGCGGCGCTCCTCCGCCGGCGCATATTCGGTTGTCATCAGCATACTGAGCATGGGCTTTTTTCTCCTGTCATCCGTGTAATGCACGGAAAGGACGATTTATTGCATGGGATTTTTTATTTTTATGATTCTGTTTCTTTCGCCTCATCGAACTGCAGCATTCTGTGATCCTCCGTCAGCACTTTCATCTGGCTGATGGCAATGGTGTTGAGCTTTGCCAGTCGCTTCGCTTGCGGGACTCCTTCGTTGATGAAAACCGCATTCAGGTTTTCCAAGTTGGACAGGCACACAAGCTGCGAAACGTTGGCGTAGTCACGGATGTTACCCTTAAGATCTGGATTGGCATCGCGCCACTCTTTTGCCGTCATCCCGAACAGTGCCATATTCAGCACATCGGCTTCGTTGGCATAGACCAGGGAAATCTGACGGGCGGACAGCTCCGGCGGGATCAGATTCTCCTTGATGGCGTCCGTATGAATGCGATAATTGATCTTGGCAAGGTTGCGCTTGATGTCCCAACCAAGCTGCTTCATTTCCTCGGTCTTGAGGCGCTCAAACTCCTTGACTAAGTAGAGCTTAAACTCCACGGAGATCCATGAGGCAAACTCAAACGCGATCTCCTTATGTGCGTAGGTCCTGCCATAGCGGCCAGCCTTGGAAACAATGCCGATGGCACCAGTCGCATCTACCCATTTCTGCGGTGTCATCACAAAGCTGTTCAACCCCGCCTGACTTCTAAACGCATCGAATTCGACACGGTTAAAATTCGGATTGTAGAGCGTTTCCCACACGCCGAGGAACTCGATAGTGTTTCTGTTGCGAAGCCAGTTTTGGATGATATACCGCGGATTATCACTATCCTTGATTTTTGCAATGTCTGTCAAACTGAGGAAATCATCTCGCTTGAGATCCCACTGCACGTTGATTTCTGTTCCACGAACGACCAGCTTATCCATTTTCGCCGCACCTCCTCGTAGTTAATTCTTTCAGCAGTCCTTGACACCCCGCCAGCGCATCCTGCCACGTTGCCTCGAAATCGCCCGTGTACCACGGGTCGGCAACATCGCCTGGGCGGTCGGTGTAGTCCATCAGGAGGTGCAGCTTGCCGTCCGGGTCGCCGCCGCAGATGCGGTGCATATTCCGCAGGTTTGCGCTGTCCATGCCGATCAGCAAATCGTAGTTCTCGTAGTCGGCATTGGTGAGCTGCCGCGCCGCGTGGCCGTCGCAGGATATCCCATGCTCCGCCAGCTTGCGCCGCGCCGGGGGATAGACCGGATTGCCAATCTCCTCCCGGCTGGTTGCCGCCGACTCGATATAGAATTGTGACGCCAGCCCCGCCTTCTTCACCAAGCCCTTCATCACAAACTCGGCCATTGGGCTGCGGCAAATAATGCCGTGACACACAAAGAGTATCTTTTTCATTACATTCGCTCTCCTGCGTTACTTCTTTTTCACCAGTATAGCAGGAAACCGCCTGTTCGTCGAGAGAAGAATGCAGCCACGCCTGAGATTCTATGGCTTCCAGTAGTTTGCCTTTCTTCCATCCGAAGCGCAGCGCGGCTTGGATGTACCACGCCCGCTCCTCGTTGCTGCCGCACCGCTCTAAAATCGCCACATTCTGCGTCCAGCCGAGGTTCATCGCCTGCCTCATGATTTCAGGGGATGCCCCGTAGGCTGCGTAAAATGCCCGCATACGGCGCAAATTGCGGGGAGAAAAGCCCTCGACATCAGGGCAGGTTATTTGCAGGTACTCGGACGCTGCAACAGCCGCACCTTTCTCCGCTCTGCCGCTGACCAGACGGCCAATCTCGCGGTACAATTCCATCTGCGGCAGTTGCGCCGCCATAAGCGCGTCCAGTGCGGCAAACATGGTGGTGTAATCTGTAGGCTTGCGGATATTCATGGGCTTTCTCCTTTCTGGCGTTGTGTGCCTGTTCTGTAAAGTAGAAGCAGCGGAATGGCAATGCCATCCCGCTGCTGTTTCAATTTTAAGGGTTTGTTTCCTCCAGAGGGTTCGGTCGGTATCCGTCCATCAGAGTATCGTTCTCCATGATGAAGGGGTGTGTCGTATCCTGGCCCCATGAGGTATCGTATTTCTCCATCAGGTAGTCGCTCAGCTCCGTGCGGTTCTGAAGTTTCACTAAACGGTACGGCTCCTGGAACGCCACCTTTTCGATGAAGTACATCGTACCGTCCTCCGCTGGCAGCAGCACGCCGACATGACCAATGAAGAGCGTATTGTCCTCATCCGAGAATTTATCATGGAAGACAACAGAGATCATGCTCGCTTTGCTGTCGGCAAACGCGATGCCGCGGGCTGCCCAGTCCTCCTGAAGCACTTTGACCTGCGCTTCGACCTCTGTGCTGTCCGCGGCGTTCACCGGTGCAAACAGCGCACAGAATTTGGAGATGCTGTCACCGCAGAGCGCGTTAGGATTGGCGTCGACTGTCTCTAAATCGGTAAAGAGCGAGTCCTCGCCCTGTACCTCCGGCTGGTCGGCTCCTGCTGTGATGAATTCGCTGAACAGGCCAAATGCTGTAATGCGGCAGTTATAACCGGGAAAGCTGCCGTTTGCCGCTGTCCATTCATCCTGCATTTCGTAGGGATCATACTTGGTGTCGGTCGGCGCGGCGCTCTCGAAGCCATCGGTCAGCCATTCGCTCTTGACGCTGGCGTTAAACTGTTCCACTCGATTCAGTAGAGCAGCAATGCGTGATTCTTCGATTCCCGCATCCGTGAGAAGCTCGGAAAGCTGTTTTCTGGAATCCTCATCTGTCAGGTTGGAGTACTTCACCGTTTCTAATGCAGGCTGCTCTGTGGTCGGTTCTTCCTGCTTGCCGCAGGCAGTCAAGACAACAGCAGCGGAGAGCAAGCATAGAATTAGCACCGTGGCTCGTATTTGTCTATACATAGGTTGTAACCTTCCTTACCTCATAAATTAGTTCATTGCATTTGTAGTATTGCCTAAAAATTGAATGCTCGAATATCATAGCGTATTTTGTAAAAAAGTCTATGTCAAAATTAAAAACATTCTGCAAAGCCGCAAAGGAAAAACGGCAAGCTTGCCATTCTTTCCTTTGCGGTCTTATCTTATAAGACCCACGCCCGCAACGGGATATGCTTGGCATAGATCATTCGAATTTTCTCCGCTTTGGCTGATCCACGACCTGCTCAATTTCTACGTCGTTGCGGAAGGTGACCTTGATGCGGTTGCCTGCCAGAACGGTGACCTTTTCCAGCATCTGATAGATCACACCGTCGTCCCACTCTGTGATTCCCACAGTCGCCGTGGTCATTGCCGAGGCTGCCGCATGGATACGGCGGCCGATCTGCTCCTGTTCCTGCCGGATACTGAGAATAGCGGCCTTTCGGCGTTTCAGTTCCTCCATTGTGGTGGAGATGGCACGGAAGCGCTCGGCATATTCGTCAGGGTCACCATTTGCCGCCCCTGCCAGAAGCATATCGAACTGTTTGCCCAACTCCGTGACCGCTCGGTCAATGTCTCCGAGGCTCATGTTCTCACCGGGGACCGGAGCCAATTCCTGCTCCATCGCATCCACAAGCTGGTCCGCCAGCACCTTGCGCCCCGACATGGAGGCGTTGATGGCTGCCAGCACCGCCTGCTGGAGCGGCGCTTCGTCCAGCGTCGGAGATTCTTTGCAGTATTTCTTGCCGTAATCCAAGCGACTGCTGCAGCGCCACACGGCACGCTTCTCGCCGTGCTGTGTCCACACCACTCTGCGGTACGCTGTGCCACACTCGCCGCAGAACAGCAGACCGCTGAGAGCATACTTGCCGCTATAGCGGCTCATGCCTGTGGGGGCGCTCTTTTTCGTGCCGCCGGTCTGGGCCCGGCGACGCGCCAGCTCCATCTGCACAGCATCGAACTGTTCCCGAGAGATGATGGCCTCGTGGTGGTTCTGAATCAGATACATGGGAAGCTGTCCAGTATTACGGATGACCTGCTTGCTGATGCAGTCCCGAATGAAGGTCTTTTGGAGCAGGACATCACCGCAGTATTTTTCATCAGAGAGGATCGTCCGCAGGTTGGAGGTTGTCCATTCCGTCGTTCCTGCCGAATTCTTGAATCCGCCCGTTTCCAATGCTTCCTTGATATTGCGCAGCGTCTGACCGGATAAGTACAGTTCATAAATCTTTCGGACAGTCTCTGCCTGCTCCGCATTGACCACCATCTCTCCGTCAGGCCCTTTTTCGTACCCCAGCAGGGTCTTATACTGGATGTTTGCCTTTCCCGTCCGCATCGCCTGATGCTTGCCCCATTTCACACGGGAGGATATTCCTTCACTTTCGGACTGTGCGAAGGCGCCGTGGATGGTGATGAGGAATTCGCTTTCCGGGTAGATAGAATTGATGTTCTGCTCCTCGAAGATGACCGGGATGCCCATGCTGTGCAGCTCGCGGGTATAACTCAGGGTGTCCACGGTGTTGCGAGCGAAGCGGGATACCGATTTGGCGAGGATCATGTCGATCTTGCCCTTCCTGCACTGCCGGATCATGCGAAGAAAATCCTTGCGCTTGCAGGCGGAGGTACCGGTGATACCCTCATCCGCGAAGATATCCGCCATCGTCCAGTTGGGATTTGCCATGATCTTTTCCGTGTAGTATGCTTTCTGGTTTTCATAACTATTGAGCTGCTCATCTTTTTTTGTGGACACACGGCAGTATGCGGCTACCCGGAGATTTTTCTTCTTTTCCTGATCCTGCGGCGATTCCTCCTTTGCAGGGATGATAATGACCTTCGGTTCAGGGCGGGTCTGCGTCATGCATCATCACACTCCTCTAAAACTTGATTGTTTTTCAGCAGGACTTTGACCGTCTTACTGCCATATCTCAGCGTGATCTCTCGTGAGAATATGCAAATCGAGGGCTTCTGGTACTACCTGTTTCTCGGCGTTTTTGAGGCGGCGACCATCCGCTACGCGGTGGCGAAAATATTCGACCCGCTGCTGTTCGGGCGCGGCTGGTGTGGCTACGCCTGCTGGACGGCGATGGTGCTGGATTTTCTGCCCTATCAGCAGCCGCAGAAGCCGCGCAAGGAAAAACTGGGCATTCTCTGCTACGAGTGCACAAAGGCCTGCCCCACAAAGGCGCTGCGTTAACGGTCGTTGTCGTACCCATCACGCGATAAGTGTCAAGGGCACAGGGGGGCCTCAAAGCAAAATCGGAACCGTCTCGGTCCCGATTTATCCTTTTTGCCGCTGCTTACTCGGCGGATCTTCTGTTGTTTCCGTTCAGCCTTTCCTGCTCCGATCCTATTCTGTGTCAAAGACGATTTTGCAATTGTGCAGACCAGAAGTCCCTGAAGTATTGCGCCGCAATTACGGAAAAATGTTATCGGATTTCTTTCGGGGCATTTTGGCGGCAAGGTGCCAGCACGCTAAACAGAGAATATTGATCAGCAGTACATGAACGATCATGTTAGGCACTGTAAAGTTGTATGTGTTTGAAACCTCGCCAAACTCCAGAAGATAGCGGCAGCCCATCCCCGCCAAAATATATAAAGAATTGAATGCCATGAGCATAGGCGTCGTTTTTAATAGGCAGCCCTTTTTGTACGGGAACGCCTGCGATAAGAACGCACCCATGATGAGGCACCACATAACGGATAAGTAAACGCTGTACCAATGAGAGCCATTCGGATAAGTCTTTGTAAAATTATATGTCGGAAACAGGAAACACCCCATAAATGAGCCTAACAGGAACGCCAGCCAGCGAAAGACAGTTCTTTTCTGCTTTTCCGAGGGAGTTTTTCCGTGGTTGGAAAACTTTATTTTGCCGTTTATGTATGCAAACGCCAACGCAGGAATGCCACCGCAAACCGCGCAGGTCAAAAGCAGCATAAGTATCAGTTCACCCATTGTGCTCCTCCATATCGTACTTTAAATGACAGACCTGTGCGTTCATCATACCATAACGCAAAAGAGTGCGCAACCGAATTTGCGGCTTTGCGCCGGAAATACAGCACCAAAAACCGAATCGTGGATCGTAGAGCATTTTCGGCTAAAATAGAAGATCGGCATGATTTCTCTATTTTTCCCTATATTCTACCGTCAGGGGATGTTTTTTCCCTCAGACTTGCTCTATGCTCAAAGCATCTTCAATACAGGAGACATTTCAAATGAACCAGACAGCCATCGGCAGCTACATCGCGCGCAAGCGCAAGGAACAGAATCTGACGCAGGAGCAACTGGCAGAGCAGCTCAGCGTGTCCAACAAGACCATCTCCAAGTGGGAGAATGGAAAGTGTATGCCAGACTACAGCATCATTCAAAAGCTCTGCGAGGCGATTCATGTGACGCTCCCGGAGCTGATGGACGGCGAGGACGCGGCGGACAGCAGCGTGCGCGTCTACGACGATGCACAGATCCTCGACCTGCTGCGCCGCACGCAGGAACTGGAGCGGCAGAAGGGCATTCTTTACGGCCTTGTCCTTGTCGTCCTCGGTATTGCCAGCAGCGCCATGTCAGGGACAGTCGGAGGTACTGATGTGCAGGATTTTGTCTCCGGCATTTTGATGGATAATGTACAATAAGTTGCGCAAATTGAAAATCGCATAAAAGAAGACATAGCT